>ERZ808040.226-NODE-226-length-56523-cov-7.450271_pt1 | contig 56523 bp, 51 predicted proteins | sample MGYA00380191_ERZ808040 | MGnify/ENA primary metagenome ERZ808040 (study PRJEB31490, sample SAMN06133395) | mouse gut metagenome | isolation source: J6 | host: mice | place: China: Chengdu | collected 2015-05 ...
GCGCAAGATGCGGGTTCGGACGGGAGCGGCGCAGCTGCCTTAGGCGAACCACCTGACGAGGAGCGGAAACCGGATAGTACAGGCGCGGATAGTATGTCCGGCTCTGCCGGCGGAGACGAAGAAAACACAGCGGATGAAAAAAACATTTTTTACCGGCTTGCAGCCCCGTTCCGTGCATTGCGCCGGTTGTGGCAGAAGCTGCTGGGCATCCTGCAGCAGCTGAGACAGTTTGTAAGGGGGCTGGGAGATTTTTTCCGCAGTCTTGCAGAAAAATGGGAACAGATCTCCGGCAAAACGGGACTTGTCCGGGAATTTCTTTTGGACGAAGTCAACAAAAATGCATTTCGCTGTGCCGGAGGTACTATTTTCGGGTTGCTGAAATACATTCTTCCATATAAAATGGAGGGAGAGATTATCTTCGGCACAGGCAACGCATATTCCATGGGTCAGGCGCTCTCGATGCTCGGTATAATTTATCCGCTGTATGCGAAGAATCTTACTGTCCGGGCGGATTTTGAAACGGAATGCCTTCGGCTGGAAGCGTGCGTGAAGCTGAAGGGCCGTGTCCGGATGGGAAGACTATTGTACATGGCAGTTCGCCTCTGGTTCCGAGGAAAGCTGAAGCAGGTTTTAAAAAATGTGAAAAAATTGAAGGAAGATCTGACAGCTCCCGCGCGCGGAAAACAGCATGAAGCAGCGGCTGGCAGATCAGAAAAAGATATGGAGGTTTGAGTATGGCAGAAGAAAAATTTGGAAACACGGTGGGTGCATTATTCAAGGGAATGGAAGCGTTCCTCTCCACAAAAACCGTAGTCGGCGATGCGGTGCGGTTTGACGACGGCACGGTTATCCTGCCGCTTGTGGACGTAAGCTTCGGCATGGGAGCCGGTTCGTTTACAAACAACGGAAAGGACAACGCGGGCGGCGGTATGAGCGGTAAAATGACTCCGAGCTCGGTGCTTGTCATCCAGAACGGAAGTGCAAGGCTGGTCAATGTAAAGAACCAGGATATGCTGACGAAAGTTTTTGATATCGTTCCGGATCTGATTGATAAGTTCAAAAAGGATGACAAAACAAAAAAAGAGGAGCAGGAGACCGACAAGCGCGCGGCGGAGCTGGTGAAGGCAGCGGACGGGCAGCAGGGGATGGAAGAGCAGGAGCCGACCGATTAAGCAGAGAAGAAGGAATAATATGGAAACCATTTGCAGACCGGCATAACTGATGCCGGTCTGCGCCTTAAAAACGGCATTTGGTACGCGTTTTTTGCAGCAGAGATGCCGGAAATATGCAGGCGGCCAGCCGTTGCGGGGGAAAACAAAGCACATCCGGCGAAAGACGGGAATGAACCGACACAACAGGCCGGGACAAACGGACAGCAGCCGGAAAAAGGCAGGACACATCCGGCGCAAACTGCAGGCCTTGACGAAACTAGGGGCAGGAAGTATACCTGGAATCTGGTTAGTATAAACTAACTTGAAAACGGCTTATATGGCCGCCCATGGCTGATATAAGATAAATTAGGAACAGGACGGTACTGGTTTGTGAAAACTATTTTAATTATTGACGATGATACACATATTGGAAATATGCTTGAAGAAGTACTTTCCAAAGAAGGCTACAGAGTTTCTCGCGCATATTCGGGAACAGAAGCATTACTTGTGTTATCTGGTATTCGCCCCGACCTGATCCTGCTTGATTTGATGCTGCCTGGACAAAGCGGCGAAGCTGTCCTTCCAAAGCTGAAAGGAATACCGGTCATTGTAGTAAGTGCAAAAGTCGATATTGATAATAAAGTAGATTTATTGCTCGGCGGTGCAGTTGATTATGTGACAAAGCCTTTCAGTACAAAAGAACTGTTGGCCAGAATTGCCGTTCATCTCCGAACGGCATCCGATACTCCTTTCCGTCCTTCCCTGACTTTTGATGATATTGCCCTGAATACCGATACTCATACCGTAACAGGAAACGATGCAGAGGTAAAACTGACAAGAACGGAATATGCCATCCTGAAGCTGCTTATGCAGAATCAGACACAGGTTGTCACGAAATCACTTTTGCTGGAACGAATCAGCGAGGATACGCCGGATTGCACGGAAAGTTCGCTCAAAATGCACATTAGCAATTTACGTAAAAAACTTCGTGAGGCAGGCGGAAAAGATTACATTGAAGCTGTCTGGGGGATTGGTTTTAAAATGCAAACGAAATAATACCTACTGTCTGAGAGCTGAATAAAATTTACTATTTCTTTACTGTTTTCTTTACCGGATTCTTTACTTTTACACAGTAAAATGTCAGCACCATGTAAAGGAGGCTGATTTTTATGGAATATGTTCTCAAAACAGACGCCCTGAGTAAAAAATATAAGGATTTTAAAGCGTTAGACGGGCTGTCAATGAACATTCCCAAAGGAGCTGTATACGGCTTTGTCGGGAAAAATGGTGCTGGCAAAACAACGCTCATTCGCCTGATCTGCGGTTTGCAGGAACCGACATCCGGCGTCTATACGCTGTATGGAAGAAAAAACACCGAAAAGGATATTGTAAAATCCAGAAGAAGAATGGGGGCTGTTGTGGAAACTCCGTCTATTTATCTTGATTTGACGGCGGAGGATAATCTAAAACAGCAGTATCGCACGCTGGGGCTACCGTCTTTTGACGGCTTACCCGAAATTCTGAAGTTAACCGGTCTTGACAATACAGGAAAAAAGAAAGCAAAGAATTTTTCTCTCGGTATGCGCCAAAGACTGGGTATTGCAATAGCCCTGGCAGGCGCCCCGGACTTTTTGGTTCTGGATGAGCCTGTAAATGGTCTTGACCCGCAAGGCATGATTGATATCCGGGAATTGATATTAAAACTCAATCGGGAACAGCAGATTACCGTTTTGATTTCAAGTCACCTTCTTGATGAATTGTCCAAGCTGGCAACGCATTACGGCTTTATTGACAATGGACGCATTGTAAAGGAAATGAGTGCAGATGAATTAGAAGCTGCCTGCAAAAAGTGTATTCAAATAGAAGTCAGCAGCACAAAAGCTCTTGCCCGTGTGCTTGATGAAATGGGGATTGATTATAAAATTATCACAGGCAAAACGGCTGATGTGTATGCAAAAGTCAGCATATCAAAATTGACTGCTGCATTGGCAAAAGAAAATTGCGAAGTGATTTCCGTGCATGAGCGTGACGAAAGTCTGGAAAGTTACTATGTCAGCCTTGTAGGAGGTGGAAAAAATGCGTAAATTGCTGTCTGCAAATTTTTCCCGTCTTTGGAAGGATAAAGTTTTCTGGTTCTGTATGGGAGCAATGTTAGTTTATTCCGTTGTATATATGTTGAACGGATGCAGACAGGCAACCGTTGCTATGTCGGAATACAATTATTGTATTGATAAGTATTACTTTCATTTTGCTGTTGTGATTGGTGCGTTTTGTGCGTTGTTCAGCAGTATGTTTTTAGGAACAGAATATAGTGACGGAACAATCCGGAATAAAATTATAGTTGGTCATACAAGAACAGGCATTTATCTTGCCAATCTGATTTCCGTATTCGCTGCAACATTGCTGATAATGGTTGCCTGGCTGATTGGAGCATTGACTGCCGTTCCCGTTCTTGGTGTCTGGGAAATGGGTGTCCCTAATCTGCTTGCATATCTGTTTATTGCTGTTATGTTTGAAGCTGCTTTTTCAGCGATTTTTACTTTTATCTGTATGCAAAGCACCAATAAAGCCGTTACCGTTGCTGTTTCTATGCTGCTGTTTCTTGGACTTCTGGTTTTTTCAAGCAAAATATACAATGCTCTTGATGAGCCGGAAATGACAAGCAGTGTTATTATAACGGCAAACGGAATGGAAATGTCCGAGCCGGCTCCTAATCCGAACTATGTCAGAGGAGTTACGCGGATGATTTATGAATTTATCACTGACTTTTTGCCTGCAGGACAGGGCTTGCAAATGTGGCAGCTGGAAATCCGTAATTCTGTCCGTATGCTCATGTCATCTATTGCAATTACGGTATTGACAACATCCTGCGGAATAATTGTTTTCAAGAGAAAAGATTTAAAGTAAGGAGTTCTCTATGGAACTGTGGTTATGGGCTGTTATCGGCATTATGGCTTTCCTTATTATTGCTTTGCTTATAAAAGTTTGTATCCTGCAAAAAGCCGCAAGGGAAATTGCAAAAGCCTTTGCCGACCGGCTCATAACTGACACCAATACGCTCATTGACATTTCTTGCAGAGATAGAAATATGAGCAGACTGGCGAATACTATAAATATTGAACTCCGTAAACTCCGTGTGCAGCAGCATCGTTTTCAGCAGGGAGACAGGGAGCTTAAAAATGCTGTTACAAATATATCACACGATTTGAGAACGCCGTTAACCGCTATCTGTGGATATTTAGATTTGCTGGAACAGGAAGAAAAGACGGAAAAAGCGGAACGGTATATGGAAGTAATCCGGAATCGGTCAGAAATGCTGATGGAGCTGACGGAGGAACTGTTTCGATATTCCGTTATTATTTCCAGAGATAACGATATGATCAGAAAGCCTGTTTCCATAAACAGCATCTTGGAAGAAAGCATAGCAGCTTTTTATACTGCTCTGAAAGAGAAAGGTATTACGCCCAAAATACAAATGCCGGAAGATAATGTGATCAGAACGCTTGACCGTTCCTCATTAGCCCGTGTGTTTTCTAATCTTTTGAATAATGCAATGAAATACAGTGACGGAGATTTAGATATTACGCTGTCAGAACCATGCAATATTACTTTTACGAATACGGCATCCGGATTGAATGAGGTGCAGGTCGGCAAATTATTTGACCGGTTTTATACGGTGGAAGCGGCGAGAAAATCAACGGGTTTAGGCCTGGCGATTGCCAGAACATTGATTGAGCAAATGAATGGAACAATATCAGCAGAGTATTTTGAGAACAAGCTGAGTATTTGCATTTCATTTCCGGATACAAAGGCCTGAAAGGATGTGCTGCACTGCACCCCGAACGAGCTTTTGCTCGGCGCGGCTGCTTCCGGCAGATCAGAGCAGGGGATGCAGCAAAACATGGACGGAGCGCGGCTGCTTTTGGCGGCCGAACCGGTTTCAGAGCTGCAGCAGGAAAGCGAAACTGCAGCGGCTCTCTCTTCAGGAATATCGCAGAGCTCCGGGCTGGCGGCGGCACTTTCTGCGGATCTTAAGCGGCTGTCGGGGTATAAGCAGGCGATCGCAAAGAGCTTTATTGACTGGCTGGAGGCACAGAGGCTGTAAATACAAATCTTTGGATTTGTATTTGCCGCCGGATAGGAAGGCCGGCAGCGGAAGATTACCTATGCAGCAGACGCAGACCTCCCGGCATGGATGGAGCAAATCCATCTTGTGATTAACGGTTTCACGCATCGGAACGAGGATGATATTATCAATATTGAGAATGTGAAACTTTTTGTATATATTTATTCGAAAGGTCTCTTGTGATAAAATAAGAATCATAGGAGACCTTTTATTATTGCAGAATAAAACATATATATATAAAGAGCGAATGACGGAAGGGAAACGGAACATTATCCGCCAGCTCTTAGAAGAGTATGATATCCGGACAGCTGAAGATATTCGGGATGTCTTGAAGGACCTGACCGGCGGGCTTGTCCTGCAGCACCGCATTTTCAGGGAAGTTATCCGATTTTTCTTGCAATATGCATGGAAAACATGGTAAAGTTTATTATATGGGATATGTGTAAATGCGGTACGGCATCGGGCAGCATGACGGTGCGGAAAGGGTGTCTGCATCGGCAGGTATAAAACCAGAAAGCAGGCAGCAGGGAGAAACGTGAAAGGGGCAGGAATGCGGGAGAAGGAAGAAATGCAGACAGGGTTCAGGACGGAAGAAGCCGGCAGGCAGAATATTTGTATCAGGGAAGAAAAAACGGCGGACGGCACAGAAATATCATTGCAGACGCACCCGCCGGCAGCGCATCCGAAACACCGCTTTCACGCTATGGCCTTTCATGCCATGGCTCTTCGCGCCGCTGCGTTTGTCCTCGCGCTTGTCATGCTTTCCGTCTCCTTCATTCTGGAACTTTCTCTTGGAGGCCGGCCGCAGCCTGCCCGGGGGGATTCCGGTGTTTCGGACGGAAGCCGGCGCACGGTGCGGGTCGGCTTTTTCCCGATGGAGGGCTTTCACGAGAGAAACAGCGACGGCAGCCCGGGCGGCATGGACGTGGAATATTTCGAGGCGCTGGGTGCATACATAGACTGGGATATCGAATACGTGGACTGTGCCAGCTGGGACGAGGCGCTTTCGCTGCTGCTCGAACAGAAAATTGATCTGGTCGGGTCCGCGCAGTTTTCCGAACAGCGGAAGGAGCTTTACCAGTATGCCGATCTCTCCAGCGGCTATACCTTCGGCGCAATCGCAGCGAAGGGAGACAGCGGGATTGCCTACGAGGATTTTGATGCTATGCGGAATATTACCTACGGCATTGTAAAGACTTATGTGCGGAAGCAGGAGTTTTATGAATATATGGAGGGGCACGGTATTCCGGACCCGAAAGTCAGGGAGTATGAGAATACGGCGGCTCTGCAGAAGGCACTTGCAGACGGCGAGATCGACGCGCTGATACATTCCCTTACAGAAGTCAGAGAGGGGCAGCGCATGATCGGACGTTTTGCGCCAAAACCATTTTTTTATATTTCCTGGAAGGGAAACGACGATCTTATGCGCGAATTAAACCAGGGGATCGCCGACCTCAAAATAAACCGTCCGGCGCTGGAAAACGAACTGATGACGAAATACTATGAGGATAGGCTGGATCAGACCGTGCTTCTGACAAACGAGGAGAAGCAGTATATCGCGCAGAAGGGGACGCTGATGGTAGGGTATTTTGACGGCTATTATCCGTTTTCCTACGAAAACGGCGGCCGGGCCGAAGGGCTTGCCAGGCAGGTGCTTGACCGGATGGCGGAGCGCACGGGCATCCGGATTTCTTACATCCGGATTGACGGGATGGAGCAGGCAAGGTCAGAGCTGCTGAACGGCGGTATTGATATTCTGTGCTACTGCGGAGAATCGCTGAAGGATATCCGCCAGAGCGGGCTTGTGCTGACGAAGCGCTATGCGCAGGCGCCCCATGTCATCGTCCGCAAAAAGAGGGATAAGTCGAAAAAAATTCAGACGCTTGCGCTCGCCTACAGCAATGAATCCAGGGAGGACTGGACGGATTTTACCGCAGACGGCGCACAGCTGCTGCTTCTGGATTCTCAGCTGGAATGCCTGGAGGCAGTGAAATCCGGTGCGGCGGACGCAGCGGTCTGCGACGGCTATCTGGCTGAATTTCTGCTGGGTTCGAAATTCAGTTTCAGCAAAATGGAAATTTACAGTGTTTTGAGCGATGTGCATCCGATCTGCATGGCGGTGCGGGAGGATGCATCCTCCCCGCTTTCGGGCATTCTGAACAAGGAGCTGACCGAGGTCAGCGACAAGGCGGTCAACGATTATATGCTTCAGGATAATTTTTATTCCCGCCTCAGCCTGGAAGCGTTTATCAGTGACAACAGCATTCCGATTATCGCAGGGCTTGCACTCGCGGCGCTTGCGGTGATCCTGGTGCTCTGCTCCATGCTGCGCAGCAGCAGGCGCATTCAGAAGCTGATGTACAAGGACACGGATTTCAATATATGGAATCTCAACTACCTGAATTACCGGGCGTCCAGGAAGCTGCTGCTGGAGCGGAACGCGCGCTATGCGGTGGTCTACACGGATATCAGCCAGTTCCGGCGCTACAACACGCTGTACGGCTGGCAGGCCGGACGCAGGATTCTTTCCTATTTTATCGAGGTGGTTGCAAAGGAGCTGGATCGGGGAAACGAGCTTTATGCCAGAAGCCGCGGCGATCATTTTGTTCTTTTTATGCGCTATCAGGATACGGAAGCCTTAAAACAGCGCCTGTACGAGATTGAAAACCGGTTTTCCCGGAAAATTTACGAGGAGCTGGAGCTGCACATGACGCTCGCGATGGGTGTGTACTGCTTCGAAAAAGGCCAGACGGATATGGATGCCGCACTGGCCCGCGGTACCCAGGCAGCGGAGGCGCTCAAGGGAAGCTACAGCAACGAAATACAGTTCTATGACGATAAGATGAGAAATCAGCTGCAGGAGCTGCATGAGAGGGAGAAGCTTCTCGAAACGGTCGATATCGGAAAGGATTTCACCGTGTATTACCAGGCGAAGGTGGATATCCGCAGCGAGAGCATTGTCGGCGCGGAGGCGCTGGTGCGCTTTATGGACCCGTCGGATCAGGGGAAAATCCGCGCGCCGGGCTTTTTCGTACCGTATTACGAACAGACGGGGAAAATTACCGAGATCGACTTTTTTGTGATGGAATCCGTGTGCAGAATGCTCCGCCGCCGGCTGGATGCAGGGGAGAGGGTCGTGCCGGTTTCCTGCAACTTTTCGAGAATCCATTTTGTCAGAGAGGGATTCCCGGAGCGGTTTGAAAAAGTGATTTCCCGCTACCGGATACCGAAGGAGTATATTGAGGTGGAGATTACGGAAACGCTGGTGGTGGAGGAGCTTGCACAGCAGCGCGTCAAGGAGACTGTGGATATTCTGCGCAGGAACGGGGTGCGTCTGTCCATCGACGATTTCGGCTCGGGCTATTCCTCCCTCGGCGTGTTCGAGCAGATTCCGGCGTCGGTGATCAAGCTGGATCGCTCCTTCCTGCTGAACCGGGAAAACCGCGTGCGCCAGGTAAAGATTATGCGGAACATTGTTAATCTGGCGGAGGAACTGGAAGCGCAGGTAGTCTGCGAGGGTGTGGAGACGGAGGCGGATACGGAGCTGATGCTGGAGATCGGCGCTTACGTGGCGCAGGGCTACCGCTACTGCAAGCCTGTGCCGGGAGAGGTGTTTGAAAGCATGCTGCAGGGCTGAGAATAATATGGTAAAATATAGAAAACACAAGAATGTCCCGGAGAGAAGGAGCAAATGAAATTCTGCCCGCCGCGGGTAGGGTCGGGCAGGAAAGCGGCGAATTTCCGCCGGCCGGCAAAAAAATGAAATTTTCGCTTGCAAAATTGTCTGTTTTCTGTTAAAATAGCGTTTGTTGCAGGTCAGGTGTGAAAGAAACAGTTTCTTGCAAAGGACTTGCTTGCACGGGCTGTGACCTGATTTTTTATATGAGGAGGTGTTTATTCATGGCAAAGTGTGCAGTATGCGATAAAGCTTCCCTGTGGGGTTCCCGGCTGAGTCATACCAGAAGCCAGTTGAGCAGAAGAGCCAACAGAATGTGGAAGTCCAACCTGAAGCATGTCAAGGTGAAGGTCAACGGGGGAACGCAGAGAATGTACGTCTGCACCGCCTGCCTGAGAGCCGGCAGAGTGGAGCGCGCATAATCGGTATATACGAAAAAACGGGAAGGGTGTCAGAGATGGCACCCTTTTTGCGTGCGCGCAGCGCCTCAGCAGTCCGTGAACAGATGGTAGCTCAGCAGAAAGCATACCACAATCAGAAAAATGGCAAAGAACCCGCTGCTTATGAAAAGCATGATAGTCATGCCCACAGCGATCCAGAACAAGATAAAACCAATCATGCGTTTCATGGGCTTCTCCCGCGATCAGGGCCTTTATATATTATATGGCGGCGCCTGCGGATTGTTCCGGGATGGATGAAAAAATGCGGGAAAACCGTTCGAAGCGACGGAAATGAAAAGCGGTGCGGAACGGGTACAGTAAAATAACAAAGATCGGAACGGGAGCAGGGCATGGGACGGTCTTCGGGCAGAAAAAAACTTTATGTAAGAAAATGTAAATCAATAATAAAAAAGGAAAAAGCGGTTTTCTTTTTTCTCATAATGGGGTATAATGTTTGCGAAGGGCGGAGTCCGTCTGCTGCAACGCAGGCGGGACGGATCCGGAATCCGGCTATGGAACATAGGAGAAGCGGCGGCGTGGGCGGCATCGCTTTGGACGTCGCTCCGCCGGGTTTTTACAGGGTTATTATTTCCGCAGAACGGAAGAATAAAATATAGACAGGAGGGTTATCTATGAATAACGGAACGATGCATACCGGTCTTGGCGAGATAGAAATTGACACCGCAGTCGTGGCGAAATATGCGGGTTCCTGCGCGGTGGAATGCTTCGGGGTTGTGGGCATGGCATCCATCAGCATGAAGGACGGGCTTGTTAAGCTGCTTCGGCGGGACAATCTGACGCACGGCGTCGGCGTTGCTCTGGAGGATAACAAAATCACGATTGATCTTCATATTATTGTATCTTACGGCGTAAGTATTTCCGCGGTTGCCGAGAATCTGATCAGCAACGTGAAATACAAGATTGAAGAGCTTGCCGGACTGCAGGTCGCAAAAATCAACATTTTTGTTGAGGGCGTCCGCGTGATTGATTAAGCTGAAGGAGGAACAGACAGGTGAGTTTAACTACGATTGATGCAGCGTTGCTTCGGAAAATGTTTCTTGCGGGAGCGCAGAGCATCGAGGCAAAGAAGGAATATATCAACGAGCTGAATGTGTTTCCGGTGCCGGACGGCGATACCGGTACCAATATGACCCTGACGATCATGTCTGCGGCGAAAGAGGTGAGCGCCGTCGAGGAGCCTGATATGAAGGCTCTGGCAAAGGCAATTTCCTCCGGTTCCCTGCGCGGCGCGCGGGGCAATTCCGGTGTTATCCTTTCTCAGCTGTTCCGCGGTTTCACGAAGGAAGTGCGGGAATACGACAAAATCAACGTGACCGTGATGGCGAGCGCATTCCGCAAAGCCGTGGAGACGGCGTACAAGGCGGTTATGAAGCCGAAGGAGGGAACCATCCTCACCGTGGCCAAGGGAGGCGCGGAGCGTGCGGCGGAGCTGGCGGCGGAGACGGAGGATCTGGAATATTTCGGAGCCGAGGTAATCCGTCGCATGGAGGAGGTTCTTGCGTATACGCCGGAGCTGCTTCCGGTTCTGAAGGAGGCCGGCGTGGTGGATTCCGGCGGCCAGGGACTGCTGGAGGTAATGCGCGGCGCCTACGATGCGATGCTCGGCAAGAAGGTCGCATTCCAGCCGGCGGAAAAGCCGGTTCGAACGGCCCCGGAGACGGCGGGAGCCGTCAGTACGGAGAGCATTGCGACAGCGGATATCAAGTTCGGGTACTGCACCGAATTTATCGTTATGCTGGAGAAGGAATTTTCCATGGACATGGAGCTCGATTTTAAGGCGTTCCTCGAGTCCATCGGTGATTCCATTGTAGTGGTGTCGGATGAGGATGTCGTGAAGGTTCACGTACATACCAATGATCCGGGACTTGCCATCCAGAGAGCATTGACGTACGGTTCCCTCACAAAAATGAAAATTGACAACATGCGCGAGGAGCATAACGAGAAGGTGATTTTGGAGGCCGAAAAACAGGCGGCGCTCCGGAAGCAGGAAACAGCCGGAACGGATAAGGAGGCTCAGGCCGAGCAGATGCAGAAGCCTCTCGAGCCGAGAAAGCCGGTCGGCTTCGTGGCGGTTTCCATCGGCCGCGGCATCAATGAGATTTTCCGCGGACTCGGGGTAGACTGCCTGATTGAGGGCGGTCAGACCATGAATCCGAGCACGGAGGATATGCTCAACGCCATCGGCCGGGTAAACGCTGATACCGTATTTATTCTGCCGAACAACAGCAATATCATTCTGGCGGCAAACCAGGCGAAGGCGCTGACGGAAGATAAGCAGATTATCGTTATCCCATCCAAAACGGTTCCGCAGGGAATTGCGGCGATGATCAATTATGTATACGATAAATCCGCGGAAGAAAATGAAAAATTCATGACCGAGGGGATGCAGGCGGTGCGCTCCGGCCAGGTAACTTATGCAGTCCGCGATACAAGCATCGACGGCAAGGAGATACGTCAGGGAGATATTATGGGCCTGGATGATAAGACGATTCTCGCCGTCGGAAGCGATATAACCGAAACCACACTCGCTCTGATCCGCGAAATGACGGACCGGAATTCCGAACTGATCAGCCTGTACTACGGAGAGGGGACGACGGAGGAGCAGGCGGAGGAGCTTTCGTCCCGCATTATGGAGGAATATCCGAACGTTGATGTGGAGGTGCATGAGGGCGGCCAGCCGATCTACTATTATGTGCTTTCTGTGGAATAGGAGGGCACAAAAAGATGCGGCCTGAGTCTTTCCGGGGATGAGCTCCGCGGAATACAGGGATAAAGAGAACGGATTGCAGAAAGCTGTTGCGCGCGGTGCGACAGCTTTTCCGTTGCAGGGGAAAGAAAGCTGCGCATTGCCCTGCAGGCGGCGGGGCGGCGCTGTCTGCACTGTGCGGAAAATTGTGATTGACGCAAAGCTTAAGGGGGATAACAGTTTGGAACTGGAGGATTCGGTAAGGAAGATTAAGGGGATCGGGGAGAAAACGGCGCAGACGCTCACAAAGCTCGGGATTTTTACGGTGGGCGATCTTATTGTGCATTATCCGCGCAGCTATGAGGTATACGAACTGCCCGTTCCGATCCGGGATCTGCGGGAGGGGCAGCTCGCTGCCGTCGAGGCGGGCATTGCGTCGTTTGTTGAGGTAAAGCGGCTCGGGGGACTGCAGATTGTTACCTGCACCGTACAGGATGCGAGCGGTTCTCTGAAACTGACCTGGTTTAATCAGGTTTATCTGAAGAGCATGCTCAAGCGCGGCATCCACTATATTTTCCGGGGAAAGCTTGTGCGGAAGAACGATGCTCTTGTTATGGATCAGCCAAAGATCTTTCAAAGGGAGGAGTACCGGCGGCTTCTGAACGTTCTGCAGCCGGTCTACCCGCTGACGGAGGGACTTACCAATCGGACGCTGCAGAAAGCGGCCGATCAGGCGCTCGGGCAGGTGAGGATGCCGGAGGAATTTCTTCCGAAAAAAATTGCAAAGGAAAACCGTCTGATTTCCAGAGTTTCGGCGCTGCGGGAGATCCATTTTCCGAAATCGCGGGAAACGCTGGCGGATGCGAGAAGAAGGCTGGTATTTGACGAGTTCTTTCTTTTTCTGCTGCAGATGCGCAGAGTGAAGCAGACACGGAAACTGGAAAAAAATCCCTTTTCCTTAAAGGAGCCGGAGCTCTGCCGCGAGCTCTGGAGGCGGCTGCCTTTTGAGCCGACAGAAGGCCAGAAGAAGGTGGCGGAGGAGATCCGGCGCGATATGACAGGACCTTATGTGATGAGCCGTCTGATCCAGGGGGATGTCGGCTCCGGGAAAACGATCCTGGCAGTCTATGCGCTGCTGCTGGCTGCCGGCTGCGGATATCAGGGCTGTATTATGGCGCCCACCGAAGTGCTGGCCAGACAGCATTACGAGTCGATCAAGGCGCTGCTTGAGCCGCTCGGAATCCGCGTATGCCTGCTGACCGGGGCCATGACCGCAGCGGAGAAAAAAAAGACCTGCGCACGGATCGCCGCCCATGAGGAGGATGTGATTGTCGGCACCCACGCGCTGATCCAGGAGAAGGCAGTATATGACCGGCTGGCGCTTGTCGTAACGGATGAGCAGCACCGTTTCGGCGTCCGGCAGAGGGAGAGCCTGGCGGGGAAGGGGACAAGTCCGCATGTGCTTGTTATGAGCGCGACGCCGATCCCTCGGACACTCGCCATTGTGCTGTACGGCGACCTGGATGTTTCCCAGCTCACCGAGCTTCCGGCAGAGCGGCTTCCGATCAAAAACTGCGTTGTGAATACCTCCAGCCGGGGCACGGCGTACCGTTTTATCGAAAAGCAGACGGCGGAGGGGCATCAGGCCTACATAATCTGCCCGATGGTCGAGGAAAGCGAGGAGGTTGAGGCGGAGAACGTGACAGAGTATACGCAGAAGCTCTCGGAGGCGATTTCGCCGGATATCACCGTCGCTTCCCTGCACGGGAAAATGAAGCCGTCGCTGAAAAATGAGATTATGGAGCGGTTTGCGCGGGGGGAGATCCAGGTGCTGGTATCGACAACGGTCGTGGAGGTCGGCGTAAATGTGCCGAACGCGACCGTTATGATGATCGAGGATGCGGAGCGGTTCGGGCTGGCGCAGCTGCATCAGCTCAGGGGCCGTGTGGGGCGGGGGGCGGCGCAGTCCTACTGCATTTTTGTAAACGGCTCGGACAGCGAGCGCGCAAGAGAGCGGCTGGAGATTATGAACCGCTCGAACGACGGCTTTTTTATCGCGCAGGAGGATCTGAAGCTGCGCGGGCCGGGGGATGTGTTCGGCGTGCGCCAGAGCGGCGAGCTGCAGTTTGTGCTGGCGGACATCTATCAGGATGCAAAGGTTCTGACGGCGGCCGGCGCTGCCGTCGATTCGCTCTCGGATGAGGAGGCGGAGCGGGCCTTTTCCTGCTTTCCGGCGGGAATGAGAGAAGGGCATTCCGGGGCTTAGCCCCCGAAAAATCAGTTGCGGCACGGCTGGAAGTGTGATAGGATATATCAGATAAGTAATGATATCAGATAAGTTATGGTTGCTGACAGAGAGGAAGGGCAGATGCACACCTATCCAAATGAAAAACTGAACCGCATTGCCGGGGACAATTACCGGATACTGCTGCAATACTGCTCCCTTCTGGAGGAGGAGGGCTACTGGCAGCAGCCCCGGGAGATACTCAAGCGTCGCATTCACGATTTTCTGGCGCTGTATGTCCAGGCGATGCTTGTGCAGCTGGCTCTGTGCATAGGAGCGGAGGACGCCGGCACAATCGCCATGATCGCGCAGCTGCCGGAGGACAACCCGTTCCGGATCGATGAGGCGGAGGGGATTACCGGTGAGTGTGCTGACGAAGCGAGAAAGCTTGTCATGGCTCCGCCCATCCTGCTGCAGCTGTGCAGCCTCAGGGATGTGGAGAATCACAGTAGTATGACGGGGCTGTTTTTTGACGCGCTGCTCAACATCCTGTTTTCCATGACCTACCTGAACGGGCGGCGGGACGCGGCGATGACGCGGTTTATCCGGGAGTACTACGGGCGCATTCAGGCGTTTGTTCAGAATGCAAATATGCGCGGCGCGTGCGTGGATGAGAAATATATTTTCCGCAAGATATGTATGGGAGAGCTGGAAACCAATACGGAGCAGCTCAAGCAGGCCGGTGAGGATTTTGTCCGTTACAAGCGGGAGGCGCTGTTTATCGAGGAGCGCGCGCCGCAGGAGAGGAAAGCTGAAGCGGCGGCCATGCCGGCCGAAAATGCGGAGGATTCCGCCGCGGTCGGCAGGGAACCGGCGGAGGCAGAGCCCGCGGATGGTGAAGAACCGGCAGGGGAAGAATATCCTGCGGACAGCGAACATGCTCTGTCTTCCGTCGGGAAACCGGCAGATCAGGATTATTCTGCAGACAGCGGGGAACTGACCGCCGGGAACGATCCCGCAGAAAGCATCGGACCGGCTGATTCTGGGGAAGTGCCAGGCCAGGAGGCGGTATCCGGCAAAGAGGACATTACCGCTTATGCTACGTCCGGTCGCCGGAACAGGACCGATTGCCGGACGGATGCTGTGCAGACGGCAGAGCCGGACATTCCCGTACCGGCGGCCGAACCGGAGCAGGACGAGGAAGCCTTCCTGCGTACGGAGGAGGAAAAACGAAGGGCGCGGGACGAAGAGACGGCCGAGGCAATCCGGGCCTACCGCGCGAAGCGTCTGGACAAGATTGTCGTCCAGCTGGAGGAGCTGACCGGACTGAAGGGCGTGAAATCCGAGATTCATTCCCTGATCAACCTGATCCGCGTCCGGAAGATGAGGGAGGCATATCATCTGCCTGGCATGCCGATGTCCTACCACATGGTTTTTACAGGGAGCCCAGGAACCGGAAAAACGACGGTTGCTAGGCTGATCGGCGAGATCTACCGCGAGCTTGGGATTTTAAGCCGCGGCACAATGACGGAAACCGACCGCTCGGGACTTGTGGCAGGCTATGTCGGCCAGACGGCGCTGAAGGTGCGCGAGGTTGTGGACAGAGCGAAGGGCGGAGTGCTGTTTATCGACGAGGCATATACGCTGTGCACCGCGCAGGGCGGCAATGATTTCGGCGGAGAGGCAATTGATACGCTGGTCAAGCTGATGGAGGATTACCGGGAGGATCTGGTCGTCATTGTGGCGGGCTACACGCAGGAGATGGAGCAGTTCCTGAAATCCAATACCGGATTGATTTCAAGATTTAATAAATTTATCGAGTTCCCGGATTACGGAGACAGCGAGCTGCTGGAAATTCTTGGAAAAATGGCCGGCAAGGCCGGATTTACGCTGGATAAGGGTGCGCGGGAAGCTGTGGAGCGCTATCTGGAAGCAATGGACGAAGGGCGGCGGCGGAAATTCGGAAATGCGCGCGGAATCCGGAATCTTTTTGAAAAAATGGTGTCCGCCCAGGCCGACCGGGTGATCGGCTACGAGAGGCCGACAAAGGAGCAGCTTTCCGAGCTGCTTGAGGCTGACTGTGATTTCTTGAACAAAGGAGACGGAAGAAACGTATGATCGGTTTGCTTTATCTGATAATTGCGGTTTTCTGGGGAAGCGCCCTCTGCGGCAGGCTGTTCCCGGGGCTTGGCGGGCTGACGAAAATCAGCTTCAGCGGCAAACAGCTGAAAATCAGCAGTCTTTTTCTGCTTGTGCCCGCCTGGGTATATCTCGGCGTGCTGCCGATGACCTGGTTTGTGTATTTTGCCTCCTATCTGCTGCGGAACGCCGCGCACGGCATGCGGATCGCGAATGCAGCAGCCATGCTGCTTTTCCTGACCGGCGGGCTCGTGCTTTATCTGTGCGGGAAAAAGAACCGGCTGACGGCAGAGAAGCCGGGGGTGAGACTCTCTCGGGGAGAGCTTGTTTTCCTGCTGCTTGTGCTCTATCTTTCCGTCCGGCTGTTCTGGACGACCTTCCGCATTGAGGGGAATCAGCTCTATGTCGGCCTTTCGGTGTTCAGCGATTTTTCTCCGCACCTTGGGATGATACGTTCTTTTTCAAGCGGCAACAATTTCCCGACAACGTATTCGCATTTTGCAGGACAGGACATCAAATATCATTTTATGTTCCAGTTTCTTGTAGGAAACCTGGAATTTCTCGGGATGAGGCTGGATTATGCATTTAATGTCCCGAGTCTGATCGGCTTTGTAAGCACCTTTTCTCTGCTCTACGTCCTGGCGGCCCGGCTGACGGCAAGAAAATCCGCCGGTTTTGTAGCCTGCCTGCTGTTTGCGTTCCGCTCGTCGCCGAGCGTATTCCGCTATCTCGGCGGGCTGCCGGCAGGTACCAATCTCTGGAAGGCACTCTTTGAGCACTCTTCCTTTGTCGGCTACACAACTCATGAGGACTGGGGACTGTGGAATCTGAATGTGTACTGCAACCAGAGGCATCTCGCGTTTACGCTCGGCGTGCTGCTGTTTGTGCTGATGCTCTTTCTGCCGCATCTTTACGCGGCGGCCGGGCGTCTCAGAGCAGAATGGAGAGGCTCCAGGGGGCATATCCGCTTCTTTTTTCAGAGGAGCCTGTTCTGCGCAGAGGGCTGGAGCATCGGCGGAAAAAAAGGCGTTACCCGCGCGGTCTGCGCCGGCCTGCTGCTCGGTGCGCTGGCATTCTGGAACGGGGCCGTTACCATTGCCGCGCTGCTTGTGCTTTTTGTCCTGGCGGCGGTTTCCGACCGCAGGCTGGAATTTCTGATTGCCGCCGTACTCGCCGTCCTGCTCTCGGCGCTGCAGAGCGCGTTCTTTATTGACGGGAGCGCCGTGACGGCGGAGCTGCTGTTCGGCTTTATCGCGGAAAACAGGACGGTGTTCGGCGTGATCGACTATGTATTCCGCCTGACCGGTTTTGTGCTCTTTGTCGTGGCCGGAGTTTTTGTCGCAGCCAACGCGGAAGGGCGCTGTGCAACGGCGGCCTTTGCCGCCCCGTTTGCATTTTCGTTTTTTGTTTCGCTGACGCCGGATGTTACGGTCAATCACAAATATATTATGATTTCCCTGATGCTGCTGGGCATTCCGGCCGCGCTTGGGATTGCCAGGCTGTGGGACAGGAAAAAAGCGTCAGCGCGCGCGGCTGCCGTGCTTCTGACCGTGCTGCTGACGGCAACGGGTGTGTTTGAATATGCGATTGTGCTCAACCGGAATGCGGCGCAGAACAACCTCAAATTCGACGTGAACGATGAGCTTACCGCCTGGATACGGGAGAACGCCGATGCGAAAGATATTTTCCTGACTTCGAATTATGCGCTGAACAATGTGGTGCTCGGCGGGGCGATGCTGTTTAACGGCTGGCAGTATTTTTCCTGGTCGGCCGGGTATGATACCGAGCTGAGGGCCTGGCTTGTACAGCAAATGTACGAGGCGGAAAGTCCGGAAGAGTTAAGACAGCTTACGGAGGAAAATCATATCCGATATATTATTGTAGATCACGATAACCGGACGTCCGGAAACTATACCGTGCGAGAGGATGTAATCGAGCGGACCTTCCTGGCAGTTTATTCGCAGGGAGAAGGAGACTGGCGCACGACCATCTACGACGTGTCGATGCCGGTGAAATAGGCGGCCGGAGAAGGACAAGGGAATCCGGCAGGAACCGAACAGGAATCGAACAGGAATCGAACAGCAAAAGAAAAGGAAAAGAAAGAGTAACAGAAAGGAAATAAAAGGAAGCAGAAAGGAAACAGGAATGAAATAGAAAGGAAACAGAAATGAAATAGAAAGGAAGCGGGAAGGAAATAAAAGGGAGCAAAAGGGAAACGGAAAGGAGAGCGAAATGCACTGCAAATATGTTGTTGTCGGAGCGGGGCTGGCCGGCCTGACGGTGGCCGAGAGGATTGCGAACGAAAAAAACGAGAAGGTGCTCGTTGTCGAAAAGCGGGGACAGATCGGAGGGAATGTGTATGATTCCTATAATGAGGACGGCATCCTGATCCACAATTACGGGCCGCATATTTTTCATACGAACGACCGGGAGGTGTACGAGTATCTCGGGCAGTTCACAAAGTGGAATGATTTCTGGCACCGGGTGCTGACGCAGGTGGACGGCAATCTGATCCCGATGCCGATCACGCTGGAAACGATCAACCGGCTCTACAACTGTTCCATGACGCCGGAGGAGATGGAGCGTTTTATCGAAGCGCGCGCCGTGCCGATGGACGAGATACGGACAAGCCGGGACGTGGCGCTGTCCCGGGTCGGGGAGGAAATCTATCAGAAATTTTTCGAAAATTATACAAAGAAGCAGTGGGGCGTTGATCCGGCGGATATTGACACATCTGTAATCTCTCGGATTCCGCTGCGCTACAACCGCGACACGCGCTATTTTACGGATAAATATCAGGGAATGCCGCGCTACGGCTACACGAGGCTCTGCGAAGCGATGGCGGCGAGCCGCAATATCCGGCTTCTGCTCAACGCGGATTTCCAGGAGGTGAGAAAGGAACTTACCTGGGATACCCTGATCTACACGGGCCCGGCGGACGAATATTACGGCTATAAGCACGGCAGGCTGAAATACCGCAGCCTGGATTTTGTTTTTGAGACCCTGGACTGCGAATCATACCAGGAAGCGCCGGTTGTCAATTACCCGAATGATTACGACTATACCCGCATCACGGAATTTAAGAAAATGACCGGGCAGGAAAACCGCAAAACCACCATTCTGAAGGAATTCCCGAAGGCGGAGGGCGAACCTTATTACCCGTTTCCGACTGCGGACTGCCGTGCGCAGTTTGCGCTGTACCAGAAGGAGATGGAGCAGGAGAAGAAGGTTTATTTCCTTGGGCGGCTTGCAGAATACCGCTACTACAACATGGACGCCGTTGTGCGCAGCGCGCTGAATCTGTATCGGGACAGGATACGTACGGAGGGCTGATAACAGGCTGCCGCCGGAAGAGCCGGGGAAAGAAACAGCAGGCAGAGCAGCGGAATTGAGCAGCAGAAAAATTGGAAGAGAACAGAGCGGGGAGAAGAATTATGGAAAAATTATATATCGTAATACCGGCGTACAACGAAGAGGAAAATATTGAACAGGTTGTGCGCGACTGGTATCCGGTCGTTGAGAAGATCGGCGGGGAGAGCCGGCTGGTTGTGATTGACGACGGGAGCAGGGATTCAACCTACGCGAAAATGCAGAAGCTGGCGGAGGAGCTGCCAATGTTTGAACCGGTGACAAAGCAGAATCAGGGGCACGGCGCAACCGTGCTCTACGGCTATCACCATGCGCTGGAAGCCGGCGCGGACTATGTGTTTCAGACGGATTCGGACGGTCAGACGCTGCCGGGGGAATTCGGGGCGTTCTGGGAAAAGCGGAAGGATTACGAGATGGTGATCGGGCACCGCAGAGGCCGCCAGGACGGTATATCGCGCGTATTTGTGACGAAGACGCTCAAGCTTGTATGCCGCCTCTGCTTTCATGTGACGGTGACGGATGCAAACACGCCGTTCCGGCTGATGAAGGCGGAGAGTCTGAAGGAAAATCTGAAGCTTGTGCCGGAGAACTTTAATCTATCCAACGTGATCCTTTCCGTGATTTACGCAAAAAAGAAGCAGCCGGTGCTTTATCTGCCGATTACCTTCCGCCCGAGACAGGGCGGCGTGAATTCCATCAATCTGAAAAAGATTTTCAGGATCGGCCGCCAGGCGTTCCGGGATTTTCGGACTATTAATAAATGTCTGAAAAAAGAAATCTAAATTAGTAATAAAGATTTGAAATGAGGTATAAAATGAAAAACAAATCGGATGCAATTAAGATGTTTCTTGTCCCGCTTGTGCTGCTGGGGGCAGTTATGCTGTTTGCGCGGTCACTGCTCGGCGTGGATTTCGGGCGCGTGATAACATGGTGGCTTGCGCTGCTTGCGCTGGGAGTTATGGCATATCCGGTTACCGGCTTGATTTTCGGAAGGTTCCATGACGGCGGCTTTATTTTTTCCAAGGCGATCGGGCTTGGCTTTGCCGGGATGCTGATGTGGTATCTTTCCTCGCTGCATATTATGAAGTTCAGCGCGCTCCATTCGGTAATCTGCGCGGTGATCTGTGCGGTTCTGGGAGTTTTTACCGCCTGCGTGACCCTCTCGGTGCAGAAGCGGAAGCCGGATTCCTGGTATGCGAAAGCATGCGGCTATCAGCTGACTGCGGGGAAGCTGTCGGCGGCTCTGATATCCGAGGTGATTTTTCTTCTGTTTTTTGTTCTGTGGTGCTATCTGCGCGCCTTCAAGCCGGAAGCCTACGGCACGGAAAAATTTATGGATTACGGTTTCATGGCCGTTATGGATCGCTGCGATTACATGCCGCCGGAGGATCTGTGGATGGCAGGCGAAAACATTAACTATTATTATGTCGGCCAGTACCTTGCAACCTATATGACGAAAATCACGGGAGCAGGCGTGGAATACGGATACAATCTGATGATGATGACGTTGGCCGCATTCGGCTTTTCCATGCCGTTTTCGCTGGCAAATAATATAGTCCGCACTTTTCTGCGCGACCGCGGCTTACGGAGGCGGGGGGAGAGCGCGGAGAAGGCTGCAAAACGGGCGGCCGGGCTGCATCCGGCGCTGTCCGCTGCGCTGGCTCCGGTGACAGGCACGGCGGCGGGGCTTGCCGTTTCCTTTGCAGGAAACATGCACTATCCTCTGTTTCGCTGGCTTGTGCCGTGGGCGGAACGGAGGATCGGCTATGACGAGGCGGATGTGGATAAATTCTGGTTTCCGAATTCTACGCGCTATATCGGATACAATCCGGATACCTCGGACAAAACGATTCATGAATTTCCGAGCTACTCGTTTATTCTCGGGGATCTGCACGCGCATGTCATCAACCTTATTTTTGTTCTGACAGTGCTTGCGATGCTGTTTGCGTGGCTTTTATACCGCAAGGAAAAAATGGACGAGCTCCGCGCCGGCGCAAGTGGCATGAAGCATACGGGAATGTCCATGATTGCGGAAGCATTCCATCCGATGATCCTGCTGCTCGGCTTTTTTATCGGTATGTTTCACACAACGAATTTCTGGGACTTCCCGATCTATTTCGTTGTGTCGGGGGCGATTATCCTGTTTTCCAATGCGGTCGTGTACCGCTTTTCGATGGATACCGTAAAGCTGACGGCGCTCCAGGCGGTGCTGGTGCTTCTGATCTCCAAAATTGTATGCCTGCCGTTCACGATCAGCTTTGATCAGATATCGACGGAGATACGTCTGAATTACTATCGGACGCCGGTGCATCAGCTGGCGATCCTGTGGGGGCTGCCGATCCTGCTGATTCTGATTTTCCTCTGGGATCGCTATACGGACGCGTACCGCGCGGGAGCTCTGCCGGGCTACCGCTACACTCCGGACGGTGTACGAATCCGGGACAGCAAAGAGGATCGCAACAAGCTTTTTCAGTTTATAGAAAGTCTGCAGGTTTCTGATCTGTTCATTGTGACAATCGGGCTGTGCGGGATCGGGCTTGTTCTGATCCCTGAGTGGATCTATGTAAAGGATATCTATGAGGGTGCATACAAGCGGGCAAATACCATGTTCAAGCTGACCTATCAGTCGTATATTATGTTTGGTATATGCACAGCGTATATTCTTATGAAGCTCCTTGTTTTTGCGCGCTCGTATTTCCAGAAGGCGGCCGGCACCGTGCTGGCGCTCTGCTTTGTTCTGACGCTCGGGTATTTTGTGAATGGGGTGAACAGCTGGTTCGGCGATGTGAAGGATCGCAGCCGTTATCAGGGGCTGGATGCGACTGCGTTCCTGAAAAAGGAGAATGCGGCAGATGCGGAGGCAATTGCCTGGATGAAGGAGAATCTTACGGGCCGACCGGTTGTGCTTGAGTGCTGGGGCTCGAGCTACAGCTTTTACGAGAGAGTGTCGGCCATGACCGGCTTCCCGACCGTGCTCGGGTGGCAGACTCATGAATGGCTCTGGAGAAGCGAGGCATCGGGAAGATTCCCGGCCGTGGTGGATGAGAGAAGAAAGGATGTGCTTGCAATTTATTACTCGCAGGATGAGGCGGAGGTACGCAGCCTGATTGAAAAGTATGATATCGAGTATATTTATGTGGGTGCGTCCGAGCGCAATATCAGCGGCAACACCACGGTTTACGATATCTACAAAAACATCCGGGAGAGCCGGAATCTGCGGGAGGATGTCAATGAAGAGCTGCTTCGAAGCCTCGGCGAGGTTGTGTTTGAGACGGAGAAGGGCTACAGCGGACCGACTTATATTATCCGTGTGAATCAAAGCTGAGGAACAAAATCTCCTGCATTGCATAAAATGGATGCAGGAGATTTTGTTTTGGAGGCGTTTATGGAACAGGGAGTTCTGTTTTCCAGAGTTCGGGTGCTGCATGCGGCCTGCTTTGCGCCGGCGGTCGGCGTTGTTATCGGGAACCGGGAGGTCGTGCAGGAGCTGCGCTACGGCGAGGCCTCGGGCTATACAAGAATTACAGGGGGCTTCCGGAGAGTTACCATTGTCAGCCGGGATACGGGGGAGGAACTGCTCTCCGAAACCGTACCGTTCCCGGAGGGGAGCCAGCAGACGCTTGTGCTCTGCAGCACAATGAACCAGCTTTCCCTCGTCCCGATGCCGGAAACCGCCTGCGATGCGGGAAAAGGGAAGGGATGCTTCCGCACCGCAAATTTCACCTTTGACGACGGGCCGTTCCGTGTGATGCAGGACGGCGATACCGTGTTTGCCTGTGTTGCGCCGTGCAGCGTCACTTCGTTTCTGCCGGCTGCGGCGGGAAGCTACGATTTCTGGCTGACCAGAACGGAGGACTGTGCTTCCCTGCCGGAGTTTGCAAAGCAGGCTCCGGGTTCGACGGACACCGGCGGCATGGTTCGCCCGGAGTCGGAGTCCGCAGGCGCTTCAGCCGGCCGGGAGGAGGCTGCAGCATTTCCGGAAAGCATGAGCGGCATGCCGCTCCCGGAATCAGCGGGGGAAATCTATGTCAGGGTAATGCCGGGCGTCAGCTATACGGCATGCATTCTCGGAGCCTGCGGCAGCGATGTGCCGCTGGAGATTAAGATACTTGAGTTTTGATTTCAGGAAAAATTATCCAAAAAGTAAAAAATATGGAATGCTCCTGCGGGACAACCGGAAGAGGGCTGTCCGGAGGACGGAGAGCGGGGACAGACGGCTGCCGGGGAAGAAGGAGTATCGGTTCCGGTTCATACCTCTGAAGCCGCTGTGAGCGCTGCAGAGGAACGATAATTTGTCCTTGCCCTGTTCTGCCTGCGGATCGGCGGCTGTCTGCTTATTTTGCGAAGTGCTAGCTGGCGGATGTTTCCAGCTACCTTCGCGAATAAATTTTATAAGTAAATCATCCCCTAAGGGATCACCTGAGAATCTACGTAATGGTATACACATTGTACTGCAATATTTTCTGTTTTAGTGATTTCTTTATAGTTTCAGTGATTTCTTTATAATTTCTTTATAAGCGCATAAGCATCTTTTCATCACGGGGCAGCGGAATGATATCCTTATCTGTCGGATCTTTAAATGGTATATCTATATAAGTCTATTAAAATAAATATTATATAGTATAATTTAATAATGTTTATTTATATTATACAAGTAATGTTGATAGCCGCATTTGCCTATATGCGATGTAGGCAAGTAAAGCATACTATCAAGATGGTACAAATATATTATAGTCTCTGCTGTTGGTCTGCGGGAGCTTGAAAATGGTCTTCCCGCGTAAAATAATATATCATACTCATGAAGCATTTTGTCAAGTGCCTTTTTGAGTTATTAACGCAAAACTTTTCAGCACGGTAGGAAACAGGGCAGGAAAAAGGGCGTAAAACACTTTCTACTGGCTGTACGCCTTTAGAAAAACGGCGTTCTTCGGCTTAAGTGGAAATAGGGTATCGGTTATAAACAGTGTCTGTTTTATTGGGGGCAGTTCAATAAAACCTTACCCTTTGGATTTTCACGTCTTTAACGCCTTAAAAATCAAGCCTTTTCAAGCCCTATTGCGTAACACTCTATTTTGTTCTTTGGGAGAGGTCGGGGCGCGGGGGCAGAGCCACCGCAAAACCTACCGGCAGCCGCAGCAGTAGTGCAGACGGTTCTGCCGCTAGAATGAAGCGGACGAAAGCGGGGCAGGGTTGATTCCAGCGGGGGAAATATGCTATACTTCGAAGCAACAAACCAACCGACAAATCGGGATTTGGCGAGCACATTAGATTTCCGAATTATTAGGGATGCCATAAATGGATTTTCAAAAGATATGGAGCAGAGATCGCGTATGTGGGTATCAAAGATAAGAAAAGAAGAGCTGACGAATGATGTGGTAGATCGTCTTTTATTTGAAGGCTTGAATGATAATGGTGCAAGTGTTGACTGTATTATCGTTTTGGGCAGTACAAAAGCCGCAAAATATAGAGTTCCTGTAGCAGCCAAGGTGTTTTTTTCGGGAAGGTCTGAAAAGATAATGTTGTGTGGAGGAAAAATAAGAAACTTTTCAAGTGAACATATAGCAGAAGCAGATAATATGTATAAAAAAGCCTTAGAATTAGGCATTCCGGAAACTAGCCTTATTATTGAAAAAAATTCTCAAAATACGATAGAAAACATATTGTGTTCACTTTTAGAATTACAACGTTCAATGTGGCTTAATAGAGTAAAAAGCGTATTATTGGTGACAACAACATATCATATGCGCCGGAGTCTGCACATAGCAAGATATCTTTTCCCATCTCATATAAGCGTATATCCTTGTCCAGCAGATGACTCAACAACGAAAAGGGATAATTGGATGAATACACCCGAAGGAATCGACAGGGCAAAGGAGGAGGCATTGAACATTGTAAGATGTGTTAATAACAAAGTAATTCCTGATTTTGAAATATAGACGATAATATAAATTCCCGTTTATCTTTCAAACCCCCGAGTATGAAAACTTTTCTGTAAATAGCTGCCAAACAAACCTCTCCCATTACACTGATGACGGTTGGAGCGGGGCGAGTTTTGACCGCCCGAACTGGAAACGTCTGATATTGTCAATATTTGGTTGACAATATCAGTGATTGTGGTATTCTATTAGCAGTATAAATTGAGAGTTATGGATGATACAATACTATGCGAAAGAAAGTAGAAAGAAAAGATAATATTCAATCTGTAGCATTGGCAATATATGCGAAAGACGGTAGGAAGTTGGAAATTCCACTTGAAATGTGGCATGTAACTGCTGTATGTGAAATGCTTGGTTTGCAGGTAGACACAATTAACTTAGATACTTATAGTATGCGAAACAAAGAACAGATAGATGAAATTATGGAAATGCATTATTATGCTATAAAAAATTTGTATAGCAAAAATCAGGATAATACAAAATGATTTTTTAATTATTCAACTTCCGGTTTATCTAAACAACTATTACCACAATCAAAACAGAATAAGTAACACAGCGTCAGAGCGTATGGAAACCAGTCTATGCGCTCTATTTTTATGTAAAGGAGCAGAGATATGACAGAAACCAAAAACGAGCAACAGCCCAAATTTCTCATTTTAACTTGTACTAAACCTTGAAATAGGACCATACCTGCTGACAAAGAAAATCGGCAAGCACAATCTGAGAGAGGAAGGAATCAAAGCCGACAATGCGGCAAGGCAGGAATGGAACAGAACGGCGGATACAGCTCTCATATCGGGGATTGATGAAAAACGGGATTTTTCAAGGGAAAGGAGCGAAAGGATCTTACTAAGCAGATACAGCAGATGGAAAAGGAAATATCCGATCATGCGGGAGTAAAGAGCAGTGATTTTGCTGTAATCATTCATGTGCATACCCTCCTGCGTCAATATAGGTGTTGTTTACAGTTAAGATTATGCACCCCAGGGAACATTTCCATCACTGCCTGTTCTACGGAACAGTGCAGAACCGGCGGTTCCTGTCCGTGTTGTTTTTGTGTCTGCTCTATTATTGACCAAGCGCATTTTCGCACAGCAGATTTTTCGCAGCCGTACGGCAGAACCGGATTTTTGCAAACCAGAGGATTCGGGCAGCGGACACTTGAATTTTCCGGTTTTCAATAGTATAATGCGGACGAAAGAAAAAGAAGAGGCGAAACCGCACTGCCGGAGCAGAAAAAGAGACGGGAACGTTTGCAGGCTCCGCAGGGGAACGAGGAGGATAAAAATGACGCAGGAAGTGAAAAGTCTGACGGAGGGCGCGCCGGGGAGGGTGCTGTGGAAGTATTCGGTACCGCTGTTTGTGAGCGTGATTTTTCAGCAGATTTACAGCATTGCGGACAGCGTAATCGCAGGGAAATATGCGGGGGAGGACGCGCTGGCTGCGGTCGGGGATTCCTACCCGGTGACAATGATATTCATGGCGATCGCGATCGGCTGCAATATCGGCTGTTCGGTTGTTATTTCCAGATATTTCGGAGCAGGGAAATTCCGGGAGATGAAATGTGCCGTCTCGACAACACTGATGGCCGCGCTGGCTTTGTCCGCGGCGCTCACCGTGCTCGGGCTGCTTTTTTCGTCCGCGCTGATGAAAATGATTGTCACACCGGAAAATATTTTTGGGGATTCGCTGCTGTATTTCCGGATTTATATCGGCGGGTTCGTATTTCTTTTCCTGTATAATATCGCGACCGGCGTGTTTACCTCGCTCGGGGATTCCCGGACTCCGCTCTGGTTTCTGATCGGCTCCTCCCTCGGCAACATCGGGCTGGACTACTGGTTTGTCGCGGTGCTGAACTTCGGTGTGGCCGGTGTGGCGTGGGCGACCTTTCTCGCTCAGGGGCTGGCCTGCATTCTTGCGCTGCTCGCGCTGAGACGGCGCGTTGCAGCGGTTGAAACGGACGGGCGGGCGCAGCTGTTTTCCTGGGCGATGCTCGGCCGGATTGCGCGCATTGCGGGGCCGAGTATTCTGCAGCAGAGCTTTGTTTCCGTCGGCAATATTTTTATTCAGAGGCTGATCAATTCCAACGGTTCCTCCGTCATTGCCGGCTATTCCGCAGCGGTCAAGCTGAACACGTTCACCATCACAAGCTTTACAACTCTCGGCAACGGCGTATCCAATTTTACCTCGCAGAATATCGGAGCCGGCAGAGAGGAGCGGGTTTCCGCCGGCTTTAAAGCCGGCGTCGCCATGGCATATATGATTGCAGTTCCGTTTGTGGCCGCCTTTCTCTTTGCGGGAGCGCCGCTGGTGCGATTCTTCATGAAGGAGGAGACGGAGCTGGCAGTCCGCACCGGAGTCGAATTTCTGCGGATTGTGTCGCCGTTTTATTTTTTAATATCACTAAAGCTGATTGCCGACGGCGTGCTGCGCGGGGGCGGAGCCATGGTGCAGTTTATGGTCTCCACGCTGACCGATCTGGTGCTGCGCATCGTGCTCGCCTATGTTCTTTACGCGTGCTGGGGCACAACGGGAATCTGGCTTTCCTGGCCGATCGGCTGGGCCGTGGCGGCGATCCTGTCCCTGGCATTTTTACGCGGCGGCTGCTGGAAGTCCGAAAACACACGCCGCTTAAAAAAAATATAAACTGCGCCAAAACGCTTTCAAGTCCGGAAAAAACATGGTATAATGTCGCCAGACATTATACCAGCGCTGATTTGCTTACGACCGAAGGGAGTAAAAAATTCCAAAGCAAATCATGCGCATCCGCCGGAGGAAGCATGGCCGAAGGACATGAATAATGTCGCCAGACATTATACCAGCGCTGATTTGCTTACGACCGAAGGGAGTAAAAAAACCAAAGCAAATCATGCGCATCCGCCGAAACAACTGCGATACCGGCGCAAGTATGCGTCCGACCGAAAGGATGGAAATATGTGTAATTCACAATACGACCTGACCTATAACGATTTTAATCCGACGGTTCTGTTTGTCAGCAAGCTGAAGATGGTGGCGGAGGACAAATACCATGCGCACAGGGATTTTACGGAGCTGACCATTATCCTGTCGGGCCGGGGGGGATATTTTGTGGAGGGACAGACCTATGATGTTGAGGCGGGGGATATTATCGTGTGCAATCCGGGCGTCCATCATCGGAACATCGTTCTGAACAAAGAGGAGCCGACCGTAGAGTTCTTCACCGGCTTTTACGGCTATCATTTCAGAAATATGCCGCCGGAGGCCATTCAGCTCCGGGGCGGCGGGCATCTTCTCCGGCTTTCGGCGGATGCCAGGCGGGAGGTAATGAAGCACTGCTACGAGATGATTGCGGAGAACGAGGCGAGACAGCTCGGCAAATATTTTATGCTCAAGGCCAGGCTGATGCAGATTCTTCTTTTGATGGTGAGGGAGATTGCGGGAGAGCCGAAGCCGAGGCAGAAGGGCTGCAATTTTGAAAGCTACAACAAAAGCTATGCCGTAAAGAGAATTGTCAATTACCTGAACGAAAATTACGAGCATAAGATCTCGCTTGATCAGATTGCCCACAACATGTATCTGAGCCCGGTTTACATCTCAAAAATATTCAAGGAGGAGACGGGCGAATCCCCCATTAATTATCTGATCAAAATACGTCTGGAAAAGGCGCGGGAGATTCTGGAGCATTCGGAGGACGGCAGCATCAAGAATATTGCAACTGAGGTCGGCTATGACGACGTGTACCATTTCAGTAAGCTTTTTAAGAAATATTACGGCATTTCCCCGCAGAATTACCGCAGGAGTTTGAACGGGACAAGGGAGAATGCCTAACGCGGAAAATCCGGGCAGTATTTCCGGGCGAACAGGCGGATTGTGTTTTTCAGGCCGACGTCCAGAAGGGAATAGGCCCGGTTTCTGATTTCCGCGGGAATTTCACGGTAGAAGGCTTCTGCGATCCCTCCGGTCATACAGGCGATCGTGTCGCTGTCCCCGCCGATGGAAACCGCATTCCGGACGGCATCCTCGTAGGAATCCGATTCCAGAAATGCCTCCAGCGCGGGCGGGACGGACCGGGACGCGCGGCTGTCAAACATGTAATCGGCCCGGATTTCGCTCAGGCGGGCCAGGCGGCGTCCGCAGTACTTTTCCGCACAGCGGCGGATTTCTTCTCTGGAGGCGCCGGTTCTGGCCAGAAAAACGCAGAGGGCGACCGCCTCGGCGCCGCGTCTGGCCTCCCTGTGATGGTGGGTATAATAACAGCTGGCCCGGATCTCTTTTTTCAGCTCTTTAATGGAGTCCGCAGCATATCCGATGGCGGCGGCGCGCATGGCTCCTCCGTTTCCGTAGCTTCGCTGTATCCGGAACGTATCCGCCTCCGCCCATTGCGAAAACATCTGTCCGAAGCCGGCATGGGGATATCTCCGGTAATACTGCCGGTACCACATGGCATAGCTGCGCTCCGGACTTACGCCGGAATGCTCCCTGTTCAGCAGAGCGTCTGCTACGGCGACGGAGAGCACGGTATCGTCGGTGAAACGGCTTCCCGCAGGGAATAATTCAAAATTTTTGGTCTTGACATTGTGCCACTCGTAGGTGGAGCCGATGATGTCTCCGATTACCGCGCCGAGCATGAAAATTCCTCCTCTATGTGTTCTGTGCCTTACCGGCCGTCCGGTCTGCTGATTTGATTATAGCAGCTGCCCGGACGCTGATCAACCGTCGATTTTACAGCAGACACAGCGGACGGCAGCCGCAAGGAAAAATAATACTGGAAAAGTAGGGGCTGTTGTGTTACGATAAATAAAATATTCTGCTGCAGTGAAGCAGTATGGGAAGGATTTTGGAGGGGGAAGCAGATGAGAATTATATTGACGGAAAAAATGAAGAAAAAGGTTGCGAAGGGGGGCAGCGTGCTGAAAGCCTGCCGGACCCGTGTGGGAGGGGCAAAGGGGCTGATGGCCGGCGGGATTACTCTTGTTGTGTCCGGCGTGCTCACGGGGCTTCCCTTTCTGATGTCCGGACCGGGAGGTCTGGTGCTGCTCTGCTTTTTCGGGATACCGGGTCTGCTCTGCATCATATCCGGCGCGGTTCTCCAGGTACGGAAGGCAGCGCAGTATACCAAGTTTTACAGTGAACAGACCGGTTACAGCGAATCGGATATTCTGATGGCGGACAGGGAGCTTCTGATGCCTCAGACGGCAGTGTTTGGCAATTCTGCATCGCGCAAGGATATCCGCTGCTATATTACGGAGCATTTCCTGGTATCCGTTACAAGGCTGGAATGCTATGTGCGCAGGCTGGAAGATCTGCGCGCGGCGTTCTATTCGGAGGAGATTCCGGGCACTGAAGCCCTGGAGTCCGGAATGGTGTTTGTCTCCCGGCAGGAGGTTGAGGGAGAACCGCGCATTAATCCGTATACCTACCGCAAATGCGGCGGGGATATGAACGGGTTTTTAAACCGGGAAAGCTGTGCGGAAATAGCGGAAGAGCTGAATAAGCGGGCGCCGCATGTGATCACCAGCCAGAAGGTGGTGCGCGGCGGCGTACCGTATGATCTGATGGGTCTGAGCCACTGGAGCGAGGACTGGAGGGAGCTGGAGAGAAGGGAGGAAGAAGCATGACCAGGAAAAATAAGGAAAAAACGGAGCGGAAATTTCCGGCCGGGGGAGAAAATGCTGCGGAGAACAATGTAGCGGAAAACAATGCGGAAAATTCGGAAAACTTAGAAGCGCATTCGGAGTTCCCGGTTCTCTACGGAGAAGAGGAATGGAATGCGGTGGAACAGAGTATTATGGAATGCTTTGGAAAATATGAAAATGTATTCCACGAGATTGCTTCCCCGGATATCCATGTGGATATCTTCATTGTTCCGCCTGCGCCGCAGGAAGGACGGGATTACTGCACTCTGATTACCTTCGGAATGGGAGCTTACCGGATGAAGGTGCCGGAGGCGCTGGCGGAGCAGAAGCTTGAACGGGCGGAGCTGTTCCTTCGTCTGCCTGCCGGCTGGCGTCTGGATCGCGAGGCTCTGCAGGATGAGTGCTGGTACTGGCCGGTGCGCCTGCTGAAAACGACCGCCAGACTTCCGATTGAGGAGGACAGCTGGCTTGGGTGGGGGCATACCATCGGCATGGAGGAGGGGGAAACCTACGCGGATAATACGGAACTATGCGGCTGTATGCTTACAGGAACCGATCCCATGACAGGGGACACCATGTACTGCGAGCTTCCGAACGGCGACGAGGTAGTCTATTATCAGCTTGTTCCGCTGTACGAGGAGGAGATTGCTTATAAAATCGAGAACGGAGCGGATGCATTGCTGGAGAAATTTCCGGAAAAGCTCCTGGAAGTGATCGATCCTGCCAGGCCGAACGTTATAAAAAAATAGTATTTCGCTTTGCAGTGTCAAAAAGCATTGAGGATTGTAAGACTTTGGGAGGCCGTTTTCAAAGAATAATATGGAAAACATGATGAGATTTGTTTTCCGTGGCCAAAATGACGTCCTGCTATACAAAAATTTATATAACAGGAGGATGCTGTTTTGTTAGAAAAAACATTCGGCATAAAAAAGTCTAATACAATATACAAAGAACGAACCGGTGCGTATGGTATAGGTTTTTCGGCGGATGGCAAAATACCTGTCGCAATGACTCATTTATATAATGGAGAGAAAGGTTATTTTTTGCTTGGCGGCGGTATTGAAAATAATGAAAGTCATATTGATTGCATGATCAGAGAAACGTTGGAGGAGGCCGGCCTTTCTGTAATTCCAAAAGAGCTTATATGCAAAGGTGACTATTATCATTTTATAGAACAAACAAAAACAGATTTTCATGGTATCGGCTATTTTTATTACATGGAAATTGGAGATATTGTATCAGAACCAACGGAACCTGACCACAGTCTGGTATGGTTAACTCTTGAGCAAATCAAAGAAAAACTTTTCTTACCTCATCAAATCTGGGCGGTTGAACAAGTTTTTAATATTTATGGATCAAATTTGCTGAAACGGCAGGGCCGCCGTGTATTTGAATAACAGAACAGGGAAACAGCCGAATCAGGAACAGCCGAATCAGGAACGGCCGGTTCGGACAGCAAAAAACAAAACCGGCAGAACAGCGGAAAGCAGAATGGCGGAAAACTGAACCAGCAGCTCAGCAGAAAATCGTCCGTAAAATTTAATTTGCAAAATTATCAAAAAACGGTTGACAATTCGATTTCTCTGATATATAATAATGTCTGTGCTCGGGAGATAAGAGACCGGAAAGCACAGAATGCGATAGTAGTACAGTTGGTAGTACGCCACCTTGCCAAGGTGGAGGTCGCGGGTTCGAGCCCCGTCTATCGCTCTTATTTTTTGAGTCTGATTAGTAAAAAATATTACTATTCCGGAAAGATGATTATAAAAATACCATGTGAGGGTGAGAGCATACTTCAGATTCAGGTACTATAATTATCAAGTGTTACAAAGAAATCAGAATGAAAAGGCTTTCCCGGAAACGGGGAAGCCTTTTTTGTTTTGCAGCGGGGGGAATTTTACCGCCGCAGTTTTTGCAATTTCATCTCAGATGATCATCTCAGATGAAAGGAGGCGTCTATGGAAGTTTCTTCATGAAATGGCAATTGTAGCGGAGGCTGTTTATCATACATTTAAGCCGGACAAGCTGAATTATGAGCTTTTAGGCGCGGGCAGCGGCGTCCATATGCGCTGGCATCTTTTTCCCAGAAGAAAAGGGGACACGGAAACCGGAGGATCTGTCTGGAAATTAGGTTCAGAATTGATCGCGGATGAATTTTTGCCGGCGCCCGAAGAACTGGATGAATTCAAAACTCGATTGCGCGCCGAATTGGATAAGCTTCTGGAAAAAGAAAAGAGATGATTTTCGTAGGCGGTGCCTTTTGACGAGGCGGCATCGGCCCCGGCGCACCGCGGAAATATCAGGCATTCTTGTTTCAATGGAGCAGGGAAGTGCCCGGAGGGATGCCCGGAGGGCAGAAAATCGGGAAAAATCCTGCACAGCTGCTGTCTTGTGTATTATGATTGGAAAAAAACAGGAGGAACAGGACAATGATCTATACGGTTACCTTAAATCCGGCGCTGGATTACGCGGCGTCGGTGGAGGAGCTGAACATCGGGGGGACGAACCGCACGGTTTACGAAAAGCTTCTGCCGGGCGGAAAGGGACTGAATGTATCCGCCGTGCTGCAGGAGCTTGGTATCCCGAGCACAGCCTTCGGGTTTGTTGCAGGATTTACGGGGGAGGAAATCTGCAGGTGGGTCAGGGAATACGGCATAAATACACGTTTCCTCAAGCTCGAGGAGGGAAATTCCCGCATCAATGTCAAACTGAAATCAGGCTGGCCCCAGACGCGGGGAGAGACGGAAATAAACGGTATGGGGCCGCAGATTCCGCCCGAAAAGCTGGAAGAGCTGAAAGGACAGCTTTCGGAAATCGGAGAGGGTGATACGCTCGTGCTGGCAGGAAGCATTCCGCCGTCGCTGCCGGCCACCGTCTACCGGGATATTATGGAGCAGCTGCAAAGCAGCGGTGCACGGATTGCGGTGGATGCTGCGGGCGAGGCGCTCAGGAGCGTGCTCGGACTCGGTCCGTTTCTGATCAAGCCGAACGAATACGAGCTGGGCGCGCTGTTCGGACTCGGGCCGGTGAACGACAGGGACGGGGTTGTATGCCTTGCAGGCCGTCTGCAGCGTATGGGGGCGCGCAATGTCCTCGTATCCAGGGGAGCGAAGGGGGCCGTGCTGCTGGATCAAAACGGAGCGGTGCACGAGTGCGCCGCCCCGAAGGGAACTGTAAAAAATACGGTCGGTTCCGGTGATTCCATGGTTGCCGGCTTCCTCGCCACCCTGGAGAGGGGCGGGGATTACCGGGAAGCACTCCGGCTTGCGGTAGCTGCGGGCAGCGCGGGCGCGTTCTCGGAAGAGCTTGCAACCGGGAAGGAAATCCTTGCAGTGCTTGGCTTTATGGAATAAAACAGAAGGTCTAATAATTCTAAACCATAAAAGAAATGAAAATTATTTCTTTTTCAGTTTAAACAATTTTGCTCCGTGTGCGGCGACCTCCGCCTGTGCGGAGAATGCTGTGCCGTCGTTTTCCCATACAGCGATTTCGCCGTCCCAGAGCTCTCGTGCGGAAACAGAGCCCGAAATCCCTTCGTCGGAGAGGTCGGCGCGGACGACAGCCTTCTCGTCGGACAGGTTGAAGAGAGCGAGATAATCCGCGTCTTCCAGGGTATCGTGCGAGAACCATACCGCATGCTTTTCGTCACGCGCGAGCTGTTTTGCGCCGCGGGAGTGATGGATCAGGCCGAGTACATCCGCATTGGTAAGCAGCGAGAGCGTCCACTCGTCGAGGCGTGTCATCTCGGTGCCCAGCATAAGCGGCGAACGGAAGATGCACCAGAGCGTCATCATCGTGCGCTGCTCTTCCTTTGTAAAATTCGTATGCCAGGTGTGCTTGTCCGCGTGGAAGCCCTGGCCGAGCCAGCCGAGAGGCAGCATGTCGCAGTCCGGAAAACATCCTTCGGAAACATGGTTCTGCCAGAGCTCGCAGCGCTCAAACATATTCAGAAGAAGCTTCCAGTTATCCCAGAAATCGTCCGTAATACGCCACATATTCGCATATTTTTCATAATGCCATGCCTTGTCGATCAGGGCTGGTCCCGGGGAGAGGCTTAAAACAATCGGCCGGCCGGTCTTCATAATGGCCTCGTGCAGCATCTCGATCTCATCCTTCGCGGAATACTGGTTTTCCCGGTAGAGGTTCGTGTTACAGATATCGTCGCATTTTACATAATCAACACCCCAGTCCGCGTACTGCTGGAAAACAGAATCGTAATACTGCTGAGCGCCCCTGCGGGAGCGGATAACGCCGTACATGTCAGGGTTCCAGCCGCAGATCGAGGAAGGATTGGCGATCTCGTTCGCGGTTGCGTCCGTGCCGAGGATTTTGCCGTGATTGTGTGCGGCAATGCGTGGAATTCCGCGCATAATATGGATACCGAATTTTAATCCAAGGCTGTGAATATAGTCGGCAAGCGGGCCGAAGCCTTTTCCGCCGACCGAGGACGGGAAGCGCGCCGGATCCGGCAGCAGGCGGGAGTATTCGTCCATTTCCACATCCCAGAACGGTATGTACTGATAGCGGTCGCGCTGGCTTCCGGCGTCATGGGCATACCACTGGATGTCCACGACGATGTATTCCCAGCCGTACTGCTTCATGTTGGCAGCCATATAGTCTGCATTCGCTCTTACGTCGGCCTCGGTGACGGTCGTGTCATAGTAATCGTAGCTGTTCCAGCCCATCGGCGGGGTGACGGCAAATTGATTTTTGTTCATGAAAACCTCCGTTGTTCTCAGAATATTTGCGGCGGGCAGGAGCGGACGGCGGCAAAATACGGGCCGCGGGCGGCGGGTGCCTGCGCTATCCCAATTATACTTTGCGGCGGCGGAGGATTCAAGCGAAATCGGAGAGGTTTTATGCTCCGGTATGCATCGGACGGCCCGGTTGCCGTCTCAGGTGAGATAAATCGTTTGACTTTCTGACGGGAATTCCCTATAATGATAACGATATGCCTGTATCCGGAGAGGGTACGGATCGGAAGTGAGGACGAAAGAACCGCTGCGGGCGGAGCGATATGGAGGCGGATTATGGGATTGTTCGGATTCGGAAAGAAAAATAAACGGAATGCCGGGGAGACGGAGCAGGAGAGCTTTGCCGCGGTGGAACGGGAGGCGGATACCTTTGAGCCGGGGGATTTGATGTTTGAAATTGACGGAGTGCATCCCTGGAATGAGCAGGGCAGCGTGCTGATCGGGCGGATGACGGGCGGCGAGCTGCTGCCGGGAACAAGGGTATCCTACCACGGCGCGGACGGAAAAAGGGTTTTTGACTGCACGGTCGAAACGGTTGAACAGGGCGGGAGGGCGCTCAAGAAGGGCTCGGCCTGCTGCTTCGGCGTGTACGGGCCGGTTTTTTCCCTGGTTGTTCCGGACTTTGCGCCGAATGCCTTCTGTGTGGGGAATACCATCCGCCGCAGGGCCGGCGAGGAGGCGCTTTCGCCGGTGCTGGAAGCATTTGAGGCGTGCCGGATGACAAAGGAGCGGACGCAGGCCGTACAGGAAACGCTCCGGGGCGAGGAACTGACGGAGGAAGCCTGCGCTTCGTTCTCCATCCAGGAGCTGATCTGCGCGCTTTCCTTCGTGAGGACGGAGGAAAAAAATGCGGAGGAGGATGCGGAGGCAGAAGAGTGGAAACGCAGAAGCGGGCTGCTTTACTCCTGCATGCTGGAAAAAATCAAGTCGGCGGACGCCGTCTACATGACCTTCGACAAAGCGACCGGTTTCCCGTTCTACAACAACGGCATGGTCGATCTGTACTCCAGAAAAGAATACGCGGAGCTCGCCGTGCTCTACTACCAGGAAATGTTCCGCGAGCTGGAGGTGCGCGAGCTGACCGTGCTGCCTGCGGAAGTCCGCTTCCCCGACGGGCCGTCTGCGGAGGAACAGCCGGATAAGAGAATCCCGGCCTTCGCGATGCTGTACTATCTCGGAATGGAGCGGGTAATGATCGACAACGGCTTTTACCGGGCATTGATCGGGCGCGCGGAGGTGCTGCCGCCGCCGGACTATACCGGAAAGCCGGAGGCCCAGATTCCGGTGATAAATCCGGCGCTTCGCACCCGCATGCTTGACTTTTTCGGGGAGGTTCGCTGGAAGGTTAGTTATGACAAGCGCACGGAGGTGCTTCAGACAAAGGAGCAGGCAATGCTTGCGGAGGTCGCGAAGAGCCGGCTGCTCGTGCCGATGCGCTGCGAGGGGACGATGCAGAAAAAGCCGGGGGAAAATCAGCTTGTGCTCGGCAAGGGAGCAAAGCTGCTGTTCGCTGCGATCAAAAATACGGCGGGCGAGAGCTATACGCCGGTTTTCACGGATATTACCGAGTTTGCCAAGCTGTATCCGATGAAGGAATGGGGGGCGACCGTCATGACGATCCGGGATGTGATCAACGTCAACAAGGGCGTGGGCATCGCGGTGAATCCGGCGGGGGAAAACCTTGTTCTGAAGGAGCGGGCGATCACCGCGATCCGCGAGCTGCTGGACGGGCCGAAGGAGCAGGAACGCGCGCAGGAGGATATGGAGCAGGAGGATACAAAACAGAAGGCGTGAGGCGGAAACTATGTACCGTTTTTATGTGGAAAAAAGCGAGATCCAGAGCGGCGAAGTAAGGCTGACGGGGGAGGATCACAACCATATCCGCAATGTACTGCGCATGCAGCCGGGCCAGGAGATTACGGTCTGCGACGGCGAGGGAACGGATTATCTCTGCCGTCTGAAGGAGCTTGACAGGGAGCAGGTTACGGCGGAGCTTCTAAGCGGGAAGCCCTCGCAGACGGAACTCCCGGTTCAGCTTGTCCTGTATCAGGGACTTCCGAAAAAGGATAAAATGGAGCTTATCATCCAGAAAGCGGTTGAACTCGGCGCGTCACGGATCGTCCCCGTAATGACAAAGCGGACAGTGGTACGGCTGGAGGATGAAAAAAAGGAGGCCAGAAAGCGGGAGCGCTGGCAGTCCATTGCGCGCGCCGCAGCCATGCAGTCCATGCGCGGCATTATCCCGCAGGTAAGCCCGGTGATTCCATTTTCCGGCGCGCTGCGGGAGGCGTCCGGGCTCGGCAGCGCGGTGATCCCTTATGAGTGCGCGCGGGGGATCGAAGAAACGAGACGGTTCATTGCCGGACTGGCCGAAAAACGCGCGGGTTCCGTGGGAATTTTCATCGGGCCGGAGGGCGGCTTTGCGCCGGAGGAGATTACGGCGGCCGCGGCGGCCGGCGTGTGTCCGATTACACTTGGAAGGCGCATTCTGCGGACGGAGACGGCGGGGCTTGCTGCGCTGTCCATTCTGATGCTTGCGTTCGAGGAGGACGGGGCGGAAGGAGAGGCTGCGGGAAATTGACGGTGCTGAACCGGCAGCGGGATGCCGCAATGCAAAAGCCGCCGGGGAGTGCGGGAAGCAACGATATACGGAACGGGAGCATCGGAAAATGGAAGCATACTTGGATAATGCGGCGACGACCAGGGTTTCGGACGGCGTCAGGGAGATAATGGAGCGGACGATGGCGGTCGATTTCGGCAATCCGTCCTCCAAGCACAGAAAAGGAATGGAGGCGGAGCGCTATCTTAGGGACGCCGCGGAGCAGGCGGCAAAGTCACTGCGGGCGGAGCCGAAGGAGATTGTGTTTACGTCCGGCGGCACGGAAGCCAATAATCTGGCGCTGATCGGAACCGCGCTGGCGATGCGGCGCAGGGGAAAGCATCTGATTGCCGCGCAGTTTGAGCACGCCTCCGTAAACAGCCCGCTGCTGTTTCTCGAGGAAATGGGCTTTGACATTGATTTTGTCCCGGTGGACGGGCAGGGTCATGTGTGCCTGTCCAGGCTGTGCAGCCTGGTGCGCCCGGATACCGTTCTGGTATCTTTGATGTACGTAAATAACGAGATCGGGGCCGTGCAGGATATCGCGGCGCTTTCCGCAGCCGTGAAGAAAAAAAATCCCGGGGTTCTGTTTCATTCGGACGCGGTGCAGGCCTACGGGAAATACCGCATCCATCCGAAAAAGGAGGGGATTGACCTCCTGAGCGTCAGCGGGCACAAGATTCACGGGCCGAAGGGGAGCGGCTTCCTTTATATCCGGGAGGGAGTCCGCATCCGTCCGATCCTGTGGGGCGGAGGACAGCAGAGAGGGCTGCGCTCCGGCACGGAAAATGTGCCTGCCATTGCCGGGCTGGGCTGTGCAGTCAGGGAGATCTATGAGGAGCATGAGAGCAAGATAAGCCGCATGTACGGGCTGAAGGAGCATCTGATCGGGAGGCTTGCGGCGCTTCCCGGGGTGACGGTGAACGCGGTGTCAGAGCCGATTACCGGCTGCGCTCCCCATATTGTGAGTGCAAGCTTTGAGGGTGTGCGCAGCGAGGTGCTTCTGCATGCGCTGGAGGAGCGCGGGGTGTATGTTTCCTCGGGTTCTGCATGCTCATCAAACCATCCGGGCATCAGCGGAAGCCTCCGGGCAATCGGGCTGCGGGAGGATCTGCTGGATTCCACGCTGCGGTTCAGTTTTTCGGTGTACACCCGGGAGAACGAAATTGATTACGCGGCTTTACAGCTTGGCGAGCTGCTGCCGGTGCTGCGCAGGTACACGAAGCGGTGAACCGGCCGATAAAGAAGAAAAAAATGTAAAAATAATACAGAAAATTGAGGAACTGGAAATGTACAGAGCATTTTTGATTAAATATGCGGAAATCGGTCTGAAGGGAAAGAACCGCTATATTTTTGAGAACGCGCTGCGTGACCGTGTCCAGGCGGCACTGGATCGCATCGGACGGTATCATGTCGTGCGCGAGCAGGGCAGAATTTTTGTGGAATGTCCGGAGGATTCGGATTACGACGAGACGGTCGAGGCGCTGCAGAAGGTGTTCGGCGTATCGGGAATCTGCCCGGTTGTCGTGATTGACAGTATGGAGTGGGACGACATTACCGGGGGTGTCGGCGCCTACGTGGAGGAATTTTACGAGGAGCAGAATTTTACCTTCAAGGTGGAAGCAAAGCGAGCGAGCAAACAATATCCGATGACCTCGCCGGAAATCTGTGCCGAGATGGGGGCCTATCTGCTGGGCCGCTTCCCGGCGTTGCGGGTGGATGTACACCATCCGGAGGTCAGCATCCATGTGGAGCTTCGGACCAAAACCTACGTCTATTCCAAAACGATCCCAGGACCTTGCGGCATGCCGGTCGGGACGGGCGGGAAGGCGATGCTCCTGCTCTCGGGCGGGATCGACAGCCCGGTAGCCGGATACATGATTGCGAAGCGCGGCGTGGCTGTTGAGGCGACTTATTTTCATGCGCCTCCCTACACGAGCGAACGGGCAAAGCAGAAGGTTGTGGATCTGGCGCGTATTATTTCCGACTACACGGGACCGATCCGGCTGCATGTCGTGAATTTTACGGATATACAGCTTAGTATTTATGAGAACTGCCCGCACGAGGAGCTCACGATTATCATGCGGCGCTATATGATGCGGATCGCGGAGCATTTTGCGAAAAAGTCGGATTGCCTTGCGCTTGTCACGGGGGAGAGCATCGGCCAGGTCGCAAGCCAGACACTGCAGAGCCTTCTGGCGACAAACGCCGTGTGCGGACTTCCGGTGTTCCGGCCGCTGATCGGCTTTGATAAGCAGGAGATTGTGACGATTGCGAAGAAGCTCAAGACCTTTGAGACGTCCATCGAGCCTTATGAGGACTGCTGTACAATCTTTGTTGCAAAGCATCCGGTGACAAAGCCGGTGCTCGCGGATATCGAGAAATCCGAGCAGCTGCTCGCGGAAAAAATCGACGGGCTGATGGAAACAGCGATTCAGACAGCAGAGCTGATCCGGGTGGGATAGGCGGAAGTGTGAAGGCAGGGGGAGGAAAAAGCAGAAGGCGGGAGAAGGCGGAATAGAGAAGAGACCGGCCTTTGCGCAGGGAGACAGCGGGAAGATGGAAGAATGTTGTGTGCGGGCTTCCGGTAAACAAAAAAGAGGATACAGGTCTGTATCCTCCCCCAAAAACAGCGTTTCCCCCGGATCACTCCACGATGTAAGGCTTCAATATTTCGAGAACCTTCTCCACGTTGTCCTCGCCGTGAATGTTCAGCTCGATCGGCTTGGACAGGTCGAGGCTGAAGATGCCCATAATGGACTTCGCGTCGATCACATATCTGCCGGAGATCAGGTCGAAATCGGTGTCAAACTTGGTGACATCATTGACAAAAGCCTTTACCTTATCAATGGAATTAAGCGAAATGTTAACGGTCTTCATAGAAACTCCTCCTTCATAAAATGGCATTGTGAGTGCGCGGGCGCACCCCTGTCTTTATAGTATAATTTGCGCAGTTCATTGTCAATATGCAAAGTCAATAAAAATCGCCGCAGCATTTTAGGATAATGGTTAATTTGGATAAAACAGGCGCCGCGCGGCTTGGAAAATGCGGCGGCTACAAAACGGAAATGAGAGGTCGGATATTATGCGGGATACAGCGGGGCAGCCGCTTGCCGGGAGGACGGCGGCATTTCTTTCCCTTGGCTGCAAGGTGAACTCCTACGAGACGGAGGCGATGCGCAGGCTTTTTGAGGAGGCGGGGGCGCGGACGGTCAGCTTTGATGAGACGGCGGATTTTTATGTTGTCAATACCTGTACGGTGACAAACATTGCCGACCGGAAGTCGCGCCAGATGCTGCACCGGGCAAAAAAGCTTAATCCGGACGGGGTGGTTGCAGCGGTCGGCTGCTATGTGCAGGCCTCGGAGGAGCAGGTGCGTGCGGATGAGGCGGTGGATATTCTCATCGGCAATCAGCAGAAGGGGGAGATTGTCGGGCTTGTACTCGATTTCCTGGAGGGGCGGAAGCCGCAGCCGCTTGCCGATCTGAGCCGGGCGTGCCGGTATGAGGAGCTGAAGCTTGATACGGTGGAGGAAAGGACGCGCGCCTGCATTAAAATTCAGGACGGCTGCAATCAGTTCTGCAGCTACTGTATTATCCCGTTTGCGCGCGGGCGCATCCGCAGCCGGCGGGAGGAGGACATTCTGGCGGAGGCGGAGCGCCTGACTGCACAGGGCTACCGGGAGCTTGTGCTGACCGGGATTCATCTGTCATCCTACGGCTTTGAGGCATATCCGGAGAAGCAGCGCTTTGCGCTGCGGATTCCGGGGGAACCGGCGCCGCTCCTCACGCTGATTCAAAAGCTGAACCGCGTGCCGGGGCTGGAACGGATCCGGCTCGGGTCGCTCGAGCCGCGCATTGTCACGGAGGAGTTTGCGGCGGGGCTCGCCGGCACAAAAGTATGCCCGCATTTTCATCTCTCTCTGCAGAGCGGCTGCGATGCGACCCTTGCGCGGATGAACCGCCGGTATAATACGGCGGACTACCGCGAAAGCTGCGCCGTTCTCCGGCGGAATTTTGAAAATCCTGCCGTGACGACCGATGTGATCGTCGGCTTTCCGGGCGAGACGGAGGAGGAGTTTGCGGCGACCAGGCAGTTTGTCGAGGAAATCGGCTTTGCGCAGATGCATATATTCAAATATTCCCGGCGCAGGGGCACAAAAGCTGCCGGGCTGCCAGGGCAGCTGCCGGAGCAGAAAAAGGCGCAGAGAAGCGAGGAGCTGCTTGCGCTGGAGCGGAGGCTTCGTCTTTCCTATGAGGCGTCCTTTGCCGGGCAGGAAACAAAAATCCTGTTTGAGGAGGCGGCAGAGCTTGGCGGGCAGAGATATATGACCGGTCATAACGAGCGCTATGTCCGCTTTGCGGTGCGCACGGAGGAGGACTGGTCAAACCGGATTCTTACCTGCCGGGCATCCGGAAACCGGATCGGCGGACAGCAGGAAGCATTTGTCTGCGGGGAGTGAGCCGGATAGATTATATATGTTCTGAGAAAAACAGGGTTCATAGACGGCAATACTGCAATTTTGTGAAGATTTTCTGAAATGGAAGAAAATACATTGAAATTTTCGAACATTTGTATTATCATATAGATAAGCGTTTTTATCGGCAGTAGAATGGGGAAGAGCAAAGGATGTGAAGAGGCATGCAGGAATTATCCAGTACGCAGTATTTCAGAGCTCAGAAAGATCCGGAGCAGGGAGTCAGGGATGTGATCGACATGGTGTATCGCGCGCTGACGGAAAAGGGATACAATCCGGTGAATCAGATTGTCGGCTATGTCATGTCGGGTGATCCCACCTATATCACGAGCCATCTCGGGGCGCGCAGCCTTATTATGAAGGTGGAGCGGGACGAGATTATTGAGGAGCTTCTGAAGGACTATATCCGGAATCATTTTGACGGCGAGTGAGCGGAGCGGGGAGCAATATGAGAATTATGGGACTGGACGTCGGGGCGATGACGGTCGGCGTGGCCATCAGCGATGAGCTGTTCTGCACGGCGCAGGGGATCGAGGTAATACGGCGCAAACAGGAAAATAAGCTGCGCCAGACTTATGCGCGCATCGAACAGCTGATTGAGGAATACTCGGTCGGGCTTGTCGTGATCGGCTATCCGAAGAATATGGACAACACCGTCGGTGAGAGGGCGGAAAAATCCGAGAGCTTTGCGGCGGATATCCGGCGAAGAACAGGATTGGAAACCGTGCTCTGGGACGAGCGTCTCACAACCGTCTCGGCACACCGCGTCCTGGATCTCGCAGAGCTGAGCTTCCGCCGGAAAAATGAAGTGGTGGATAAGCTTGCTGCTGTTTTGATCCTGCAGAATTATCTCGACTGGCGGAGTGCCGGTCATGGGAAGACGGACGGACAGAGCGGTATCCGGGCAGTTCCAAACGATCCTGCAGCCGGTTCCGGCCGGGAGAGGACGGACGAGTAGACGGATATCGGGCGGATTTGCCGCAACCGGCAAAAGGACGGTGCGGCGCAGAAAGGTTTTGAATGGGTACGGAGAATTCGGGAGACAGGAAAATTCCGTTTCAGACCGGCGACGGTGAAACGGTCTGGTTTTATGTGCTGGAGCAGACCAGATTTTACGGCATGAACTATCTGCTGGTGACGGAGGATGCGGACGGGGAGGAGACGGAGGTCTATATCCTGAAGGATACGTCGCGTGAGGATTCCGGGGAAGCAGTGTACGAAATGGTTGAGGACGGGCAGGAGCTGGCCGCGGTTGCGGGCCTGTTCCGGGAACTGCTTGAGGACGCGGAGCTCGTGGAGGATAATGAGAATGCCGGAGATGCTGCTGAGCCGGCAGAATAATTAAAATTTGAACGGTAATTTGTCCGAGGCAGAAAAAAAGTTCTGGAAATGGGCAAAATACAGATAGATAAGTAACGGAAGTGCAGAGAACAGACGGCGGAGAGTTTCGCGTATGGAACTCTTCTTTATTCCTGTGCGCTCCTGTGCGTATGGAGTGGTAAAATAAGGGAAAGTATATCTTATATAGCGCCTGAACTGTAAAGCTCCGTTGCATAATTATAAATAATGGAGGTGCAATTTTGAAAAAAGAAAACGATTTACCGGAGGGCAATGAACCGAAGGCAGAAAAGGCTCCGGTACCGCCGGAAAGAAGAATGCGCAGGCCCGGTACCGCAGGCAGGGGAAGAAGGACGCCGGCAAGGACGGAGGAAACAGCAAAGAGCGGCGCAGTAAAAGAAAAGAAGGAAACTGCGGGGAGAAGAAGGTCCGGAGCCGCAGCAGGCAGCCAGAATACGGCAGCTGCGGTTAATACAGCGAACGGCGGGAGTGCAGCAAACGGTGCGAACGGAACCGCTGCAGGAAACGCAGGCAGTCAGAACGGGGGAAGCAGTGCAGGCCGCCACCCGCGGAGAAGGACGGTAAAGGCGGATCAGCCGCGGGAGAATACCGCAGCAAGGCAGGTTCCGGCATCCGTTTCGGCTCCGATCCCGGCGGTTGTGCCGCCGGAAAGGAAACCGGCAAAAAGGACCGCAGAAGGCAGGCAGGCGGGAAGCAGTGCGGGACAGGGCGGTTCCGGCAGGGTAAAGATTATTCCGCTCGGAGGGCTGGAACAGATCGGTATGAATATTACGGCCTTCGAGTACGATGACAGCATTATTGTCGTAGACTGCGGCCTGGCCTTCCCGGAGGATGAAATGCTCGGGATCGATCTTGTCATCCCGGATATTTCGTATCTGAAGGATAATATCGAGAAGGTGAAGGGGTTTGTGATCACGCACGGGCATGAGGATCATATCGGCTCGCTGCCATATGTGCTCAAGGAAATCAATGTTCCGGTTTACGCAACAAAGCTGACGATCGGCATTATCGAGAACAAGCTGAAGGAGCACAATCTCCTGAAATCGACGAAGCGCAGAATTGTCAAGCACGGGCAGACGGTGAATCTCGGCTGTTTCCGCGTGGAGTTTATCCGGACAAACCACAGCATCGCGGACGCGGCGGCGCTCGCCATTTTTACACCGGCGGGCCTGATCATTCACACCGGCGATTTCAAGGTGGATTACACGCCGATTTTCGGAGATATGATTGATCTGCAGCGTTTCGGCGAGCTGGGCAAAAAAGGCGTGCTCGCGCTGCTCTGTGAGAGTACAAACGTGCTGCGCCCGGGCTTTACGCCGTCGGAGCGCACGGTCGGAAAAACCTTTGACAATATTTTTGCGGAGAATAAAAACAGCCGCATCATCATTGCGACCTTCGCCTCCAATGTGGACCGCGTGCAGCAGATTATCAATTCCGCACAGAAGTACGGGCGGAAGGTAATCGTCGAAGGGCGCAGCATGGTCAATATTATCACGACGGCGATGGAGCTCGGCTACATCAATATCCCGGACAATCTGCTGATTGATATCGAGACCATGAAGAATTATACGGACGATCAGCTGGTGCTCGTGACAACCGGGAGCCAGGGCGAGGCTATGGCGGCGCTGTCGCGTATGGCGGCCTCCATCCACAAAAAGGTAACAATCACGCCGGGAGATACCGTCGTATTCAGCTCAACGCCGATCCCGGGCAACGAAAAGAGCGTATCCAAGGTGATCAACGAGCTGACAATGAAGGGGGCAAAGGTAATTTTCCAGGAGACCCATGTGTCGGGCCATGCCTGCCAGGAGGAGATCAAACTGATCTATGCGCTTACGCGGCCGAAATATTCCGTTCCGGTGCACGGCGAATATCGTCACCGCGTCCGCCAGAAGGAGCTGGCGCAGGAGATGGGTGTGCCGAAAGACAATATCTTTATTCTCGCATCCGGTGATGTGCTGGAGCTGTCCGAGGAGAGCGCGGGCATTACGGGACATGTGCCGGCGCAGGGCATCTTTGTTGACGGGCTCGGTGTCGGGGACGTGGGCAATATTGTGCTGCGCGACCGCCAGTACCTATCCGAGAACGGCCTGATTATCGTTGTCGTAACGCTGGAACGGCACAGCAACCAGGTGCTTTCCGGGCCGGATATCGTCTCCCGCGGCTTTGTCTATGTGAGGGAGGCGGAGAATCTGATGGACGAGGCCGCCGAGGTGGTCAATGATGCGATGGAGCGCTGCATGGCAAAGAATACCTCGGATTGGGGCAGGATTAAAAATGAAATCAAGGATTCCCTGAGCGATTATATCTGGAAAAAAATGAAGCGGAATCCGATGATTCTGCCGATTATTATGGAGGTATAGTCGGGACGGCTCGTCCGGGAATGGAGAATTGCTATGAAAAAATCAACCTCAGGAAGGCTGGCGCTGCGCCTGACCGGCGCGATCTCCAGATTTATCATCAACACAATTTTTTATCTTGTCGTGGTGTTTGCGATTATCAAGGGCGCCGATTATGTTTACCATTTTGCCTATCAGGTGTTTGGGTCCGTCGCCAAAGAGGAGGCGCCCGGCACGAATGTGCCCGTTCAGATTTTCCGGGGGGAGACGACGATGAACATCGCCTCGAAGCTGGAAACCAGCCTGGTAATTGTAGACAAATATTCATTTCTTCTTAAAACAAAGTTGAAAGAATACAATATTATGCCGGGCACTTATATATTAAATACTTCCATGGATTACAATGATATCCTGGATATCATTACCAATCCCGCCAACTCGATTGCCCAGGAGGAGAGCATTGAGGACAGCAAAAAGCCGTCCGGCTCGGAGGAAGGCGGAAAGAACGAGGGGAATACCGGTGCGGAGAGCGAGGGAAACAGCGGGGCTTCAGACCCGGAAGAAAACGGGAACGGGACGGGAAATTCCGGCGGGAAGAGCAGCAGAGCCTGGGAAGCAGGGGAAACCGGGAACGGTGCTGCGGTTTCCGGCGGGAAGAGCAGCAGAGCCTTGGAAGCAGGGGAAACCGGGAACGGCGCTGCGGTTTCCGGCGGGAAGAGCAGCAGAACTTTGAGCCCGGGAGAGAGCGGGAACAGCATTGCGGCTTCCGGCGGGAAGAGCGGCAGCGCTTTGGAAGCAGGGAATAGCAGGAACAACTCTTCAGTTTCCGGGACGGGAGGCGCAGCGTGATTGTGGACGAGCGGATTTCCGGTTATCTCCGCGCGCTTGATCCGGGAGAGCCGGAATATCTGATAAAGCTGGAGGAGCGGGCTGTCCGGGAGGAGGTTCCGATCATCCGGAAGGATGCGCAGGCGCTCCTTCGTTTCCTTTTGAGAATGCGGCGGCCGATGCGCCTTCTCGAGGTGGGCACGGCTGTCGGATATTCCTGCATGTACATGAGCGAATATATGCCGGAGGGTGCGTTGATTGCTACGATTGAGAAGGTACCGATGCGCCTGCGCCCGGCGAAGGAAAATCTCAGAAATGCGCCGCATGCAGAGCGCATCGCGCTTCTGGCCGGGGATGCGGCGGAGGTACTTGCAAAGCTGGCGGACGGCAAAGTCCCTGCAAAGCGCGGGGGATGGTTTTCAGAAGAACCGGAGGCGGATTCTGAAGAGGGAGCGGAAGGCAGGCCTTTTCCGGAGAACCCGGACGGGCCGGAACCCGCAGCAGCCTGCGGGATGTCAGGGGATTTTTCCGGAAAACCGGCGGGACTGCAGGAAATTTATCTGCCTGCAGCAGAGCGCTCGGCATGGCTCGGTCAATCCTTTTCCGAGCCGTATGATTTTATTTTTCTTGATGCGGCGAAGGGACAGTATATGAAATTTCTGCCTTATCTCCTTCGTCTGCTCCGTCCGGACGGGATATTTGTAACAGACAACGTGCTGCAGGAGGGGAGCATCGCAGATTCAAAATTTACGATTCTTCGGCGGGATCGAACCATTCACAAAAGGATGCGGGAATACCTGTATGAACTTACCCACCGCACAGATCTGAATACGGTGGTGCTGCCGGTCGGCGACGGCATGGCAGTTACGACGTTCCGGAATTGAGAAGCCGCGGCGGGAAGAACATACAAGGTATTGGTATGCGGCTGTCAGCCGGGAAAATGCTTTTTTGGGGAAAAGCTGTTATCAGGAAAGGAAACCGGCATGCGGTATCCGTGTGCGGCTGCTGTCAGGAAAAGAAGCCGGCATAGGGCATCTGCATACTGCCGTCAGCCGGAAAGCAGACGGCGTGATCTGCCGGCATGCAGACTATGGAAATCGCAGTACATGGCGGGACGGACTGCGGAAACTGCGGAATACAGAATTGCGGAGTATGGAAATGAGCGGGATACGAAAAAGAAAAAAGCCGGAACTGCTGATTCCGGCGAGCAGCCTGGAGGTGCTGAAGGCCGCCGTGATCTACGGGGCGGATGCGGTTTATATCGGCGGTGAGCTTTACGGGCTGCGCGCGAAGGCAAAAAACTTTTCTGCGCAGGATATGCAGGAAGGGATTGCGTTTGCGCACAGGTACGGCAGAAAAGTCTATGTGACGGCCAATATTACGGCGCACAACCGCGATCTTGCAGGGGTGGAAGAGTATTTTCGAGAGCTCAGGGCGCTTGCGCCGGATGCGCTGATTATCTCCGATCCGGGTGTGTTTGAGATCGCGAGGGAGACGGTGCCGGAAATTGATATTCATGTGAGCACGCAGGCAAACAATGTAAATTACCGCACCTGCCGGTTCTGGCACCGGATGGGTGCGACGCGAGTCGTAACAGCGCGGGAACTTTCTCTTGCGGAGATTGCGGAAATCCGCGCCAACATTCCTGGGGAACTTGAACTGGAAACTTTTATTCATGGCGCAATGTGCATTTCTTATTCGGGCAGATGTCTGTTAAGTAATTATTTTACAGGGAGAGATGCGAATCTTGGTGCATGCACTCATCCCTGCCGCTGGAAATATTATCTGATGGAGGAGACAAGGCCGGGTGTTTATCTGCCGGTATTTGAGAATGACCGGGGCACTTATATTTTCAATTCCCGGGATCTCTGCATGATCGACCATATACCGGAGCTGGTGGAGGCGGGCATTGACAGCTTCAAGATCGAGGGGCGCATGAAGACGGCGCTCTATGTAGCAGCCGTAGCAAGAACCTACCGCCGTGCGATCGACGATTATTTTCTGTCGGAGGAATGCTATCGGGAAAACATTTCTTATTATCGCGAAGAGCTTGAAAAATGCACTTACCGACAGTATACCACAGGATTTTTCTTTCATAAACCGACGCCCGAGGCACAGATTTACGATAACAACACTTATATCAAAAGTTATACCTATCTTGGAATTATCCGATCCGTCTCAGACGGCTGGTGTGAGATGGAGCAGCGCAACAAGTTCTCGACAGGGGACGAGGTAGAAATTATGAAGCCGTTCGGCAGGGATGTTACGGCCCAGGTGCTGGCCATCCGGGATGAGGAGGGCACCGCGATGGAAAGCTGCCCGCATGCGCAGCAGAAGATTTTTGTCAAATTCAGTAATGATGCGGCAGAATTCGACCTGATCCGTCAGAAATCAGCCGAATAAAGCTATGGCAGGGAGGCACAGAGCCAATCCGGAACCCGGCAGAAATACAAAAGAAGAATGAGGAAAACCTGCACTCGGATTCCGTTTCTTATAGACGAACTTAGCTATACAATGAGTAAATATAGAAATAAAATGTACTTGATTCATTATGATGCAAATCCAATAAATCAACTAAACGGATTAAAAACAAATAAAAAGGTTTAATTCGGTTAAAAATGCGGTATAATGGATAAAACGGATAAGGAGGTACGAATATGGGACTCAGAGCAGAAGATGTCTTCCGCCCCGGGGCATTTCCAGAATACACCTATATATCGCGAAAATCTGCCATTTCCGACTTGCCCTATGAATTCCGGCTGATGCAGGCCATCAAGGTATCCGGCTTCCTGACTTCTCTGGTAGGCCCTTCCAAAATGGGAAAGACTATTTTATGTGAAAAAGTCATTGGATTTGAACATATTGTGGAGATTTCCGGAGCAGACTTTGATGAGGATACGGACTTCTGGAAGCTGGTCTCTGCAAAAGCCGGGCTTGCATACGAAGGCCAGTTTGCATCCGAAAAGCAGATTTCCAGCACCAGCGATAAATATACCAAAAAGGAAACCTTCTCCCTGACGAAGGATAAGATTATAGAATATTACAAGGAAAACGATCTGGTTCTGGTCATAGACGACTTCCACTATGCCCCGAAGGGAAAACGAATGCAGATTGCACAGCTGCTCAAAGATGCCATCCGCAGGGAATTTAAGGCCGTTGTGGTCTCCCTTCCTCACCGGGCAGACGAAGCAATTCGGCAGAATGCAGACCTTTCCGGCCGCTTAAGCCTGATCAACATGGAGCCATGGGAAGTAGACGATTTAAAGGAGATTGCGAAGCTGGGGTTTGGAAAGTTGAACATTTCCATTGCGGATTCCATTGCAGCGCAGATTGCCGTAGAAAGCCTTTCTTCTCCTCAGCTGATGCAGTATATCTGTCTGAACATCTGCACCATGCTGGAAATGTCCGGGGAGGAAAGCCGGCAGATCCGTCAGGAAATTCTGGAAACCGCCTATCACTACACCACTGCAAACTTTGAATACGGAGATGTGGTGTCTCTGATGCAAAAAGGGCCGAATACGCGCGGTAAAAGCCGGAACACATTCCGGGCTGTCAATGGAGAGGAACATGACATTTATGAGCTGATTGTAAAATCTATTGCAGAAAATCCTCCCATTATGAAATTGGAATTTGAGGATGTGAAAGAGCGTATCTACCGCCTGCTTGCAGACGACAGTAAAAAACCATCCCCTCAGATGCTACGGGAAAGCTTGGCAAAGCTGAAAGAATTACTGTATGGGCGGGAAGATATTTTTAAGGTACTTGACTGGAAAGAAGGGAGCCTCTATATTCTGGATCCTCTGTTCCTGTTCTATCTGCGATGGGGAGGCACACGTTAAAGACAATGTTTAACATTTCTATAGCTATAGCCAGTATACAAGATGCTATTACAAAGCTGAAAAATGTAAAAGACGGCCAGGAATTTTCCCTTTTGCTGCCTGGCTTAAGAACTTTTCTCAAAACATTGGATATAGATTCCAAATCCCTGATGGAGTTGGAGCAGCGGGCGTACTACGTCGTAAATGAATATTCTGACAAAGATACAATGAGCAATCTGGATTCTGCAAGGAATCGGGTCATTGCATATCTTGAACAGATTATGACTGGTTCCCCTGCAGATGACCGCCTGCTCACCATACTTGATAACTACTATCTTTTTCTGGAAGCTCTTCTGGAGCGTCCGCCCCACAGGCGTGGCGGCATCCAAAAAGAACAGCTGTCAGGGCTGAAAATCCAGAATGAATACGATGTCCAACACCTACTGTATGCCTATCTGAAACCCATTTATCCGCTGGCAAGGGCTGAAGTCAGCGAGGATACCGGATATGGTACAGTCCGGACAGATATCCTTCTGGATTCCGAGCATGTCATTGAAGTAAAGTGCACTCGCAGCAGTATGCCGCAAAAGAAACTGATAGAAGAATTGGAAGCGGATATGGTGCATTACCATGCGGAACATATCTATTTCTTTCTCTATGATAAGGAAAAAATAATTGAAAATCCCAGGCTGTTCCGCAATATCTATGAAAACAAAGTAAAAGGGAAACAAATACATATCGTTATCCATCAGCCTAAAATACTATAAAAGTCTTTCTGCGGAGAGAGGTATCAGCTGCCGAACGAGTCTGTCCTAAAAAGACATCCTTAATAATGCTCTCTGCAGAATGCTTTACGAGTTCTCCTGCCTATTTCCAGTTTTTATTCAGATACTGCAAAATCCCCACATGTATGCCCCAGGCCACCCGCTGCTGGTACCAGGGGGTGCAGAGCTTCTCAGCCTCCGCACTGTTGGAGAGGAAAACCTGCACTCGGAGAGCACAAGCGAAATAATACCGGAAAAGAATAAAACCGGAAAACAGGGCAAAACCGGCGGCCGTCTGCGGCTAGGCTGATTTTGCCCCGTTTTTGGCGTTTTTCTGCGTCCTTCGCCGTCTAATTCTGTTCAAACTTTTCCCGCAGCTTCCGCAGTGCTTTTTTCTCGATCCGGCTTACATAGCTGCGGGAAATATTCAGCTCGTCGGCAATTTCACGCTGTGTCCGTTCGGGATAGCCGTACAGGCCGTAGCGGTACAGCAGGATTTCCCGTTCTCTGCCGTTCAGGGCGTGAAACAGATAGCGGTGCAGCTGCTTTTTGTTGCTTTCCAGATACAGCCGATCCTCCACGGCTTCGTCCTCGGTTTCGATAATATCGAGCAGCGTGATCTCGTTGCCGTCGTGGTCCGAGCCGATCGGCTCGGAGAGAGAAACCTCTCTGGACTGCTTCCGGCCGCTCCGGAACATCATCAGAAGCTCGTTATCTATGCATCGGGAGGCGTAGGTTGCCAGCCGGATGCCTTTCTGCGGATTAAAGGTATCGATCGCCTTGATCAGCCCGATTGTTCCGATAGAGATATAATCGTCAAAATCCCGTTCCGGGAGATTATATTTTTTTACGATGTGTGCCACCAGACGCAGATTCCGCTCGATAAGAATTTCCCGCGCGGCAGGGCTGCCGCGGCGGAGCAGCTCGAGCTGTTCGCTTTCTTCCTTGGCGCTCAGCGGTTTTTGAAAGGATTGCAAGGGATACCTCGACGCTTCGGGTTTCATATTACTGTATTCCGCGGGGTGTAAGAAAGTGCCTTTCCATCTGAAACAAAAACATTCGGCTTGCCTTTTTCGCGCTTCTTGTATAGAATGGAAAAGGAAGATACGGGAAAAAGGAAGGGCATCCCATGCAGGGAAAAGAGCGGCGCGGAGCAGGAAGGAAACGTAGAAGCAGCGGAAACCATGAGAAGGCATCCCGCAGATAAACAGACGGCAAAACCATACATGGAAAAACCTGCGGCGGACATGAAAGAAAAAATTGAGTTATATCAGCGAAGCAAGAATAAAAGCGGAACAACAGTGAAACAGATCTGTGAAAAAGGAAGAGAGGAACGGTAGAGAATATGGCGGATATCAGAAAAACAGCTGCTTTGATTGAGGAGACAGAAAAGCTTGCAGAAGGAATCTGCGGCCTGTGGCTGCGGCCGGAAGCACCCGAGGTGGCCGTTTCGGCTGTTCCGGGCCAGTTTGTATCAGTGTACTGCCGGGATGCAAGCAGACTTCTGCCGCGGCCGATCAGTCTGTGTGAGATCGACAGGGAACGGGGCAGGCTGAGGCTTGTGTACCGCATTGCAGGTGCAGGAACGAGGGAGCTTTCGGAAAGAAAAGCCGGGGAGACCATTGAAATTATGGGGCCTCTTGGCAACGGCTATTCACTTGAAGGGCTTCCTGCAGACGGCGGGCATGCGGTGCTGATGGGCGGAGGCATCGGCATTCCTCCGCTTCTGGCGCTTGCCAGGGCGCTGCCCGGCGTCCGGACAGCGGTGCTCGGGTATCGCGACGGCGAAACTTTTCTGCGGGAGGAATTCGAAGCGCTGGGCTGCCGTGTGATTATTGCTACGGATGACGGCAGCATCGGAACAAAGGGTAATGTAATTGACGCTGCCCGGGAAAACGCTGTGCGCGGTGATATGATTTATTCCTGCGGGCCTGTTCCGATGCAGCGCGGAGTGAAGGCTTACGCGGCCGAACTCGGAATCCCGGCGCAGCTGTCGCTGGAGGAACGCATGGCATGCGGCATCGGAGCCTGTCTTGCATGTGTATGTCAGTCCAGGGAGAAGGACAGTCACAGCCATGTACACAACAAGCGGGTCTGCAAGGACGGGCCGGTATTTTTTGCGGATGAGATTGAATTGTAGGCAGGCAGAGCCAAGACGAAAGGAAAACCGCTTTCGTCTGAAACGGACGGAGGCGCAGGATATCCGCGGGGCGGAAAGGAACGAAGCGGTAAACAGAATTGCGGAACAACGCAGGACAGGCTGCGGCGGGCAGGAGGGAACAAAATATGAATACAAGGGTTTCAATAGCAGGCGTGGAATTTAAAAATCCGGTGACAACGGCGTCCGGTACCTTCGGTTCCGGCATGGAGTATGCGGAGCTGGTGGATCTCAACCGGCTCGGCGCAGTGACGACAAAGGGAGTTGCGATTGTACCATGGCCGGGAAATCCGACACCGCGCGTGGCGGAGACCCACGGCGGGATGCTGAATGCAATCGGGCTGCAGAATCCGGGCGTGGATGTGCTGCTGGAGAGGGATATTCCTTTTCTGAAGCATTATGATACGCGCATCATTGTTAATGTCTGCGGAAAAACAGCCGAGGACTATGTCGCGGTTGTGGAGAAGCTTGCAGATGCGCCGGTCGATCTGCTGGAGATCAATATCTCCTGTCCGAACGTCAGGGAGGGTGGCATCGCCTTCGGTCAGGATCCGCGCATGGTGGAGTCGATTACGCGTGAAATCAAGCAGCATGCGAAGCAGCCCGTTATCATGAAACTGAGCCCGAATGTAACGGATATCACCAAGACAGCGAAGGCGGCGGAAGCAGGCGGCGCGGACGCCCTTTCCCTGATCAACACGCTGACCGGGATGAAGATCGACATAAACCGGCGGACATTTCTGCTGGCAAATAAAACGGGCGGAATGTCCGGCCCGGCCGTGAAGCCGGTGGCGCTGCGCATGGTTTATCAGACGGCGAATGCCGTATCGATCCCGGTTATCGGTATGGGAGGCATCGCCACGGCCGAGGATGCGCTTGAATTTCTGATGGCGGGCGCTTCGATGGTGGCCGTGGGTACGGCAAATTTCTATAATCCGCGGGCAACGCTCGATGTAATCGAGGGTATTGAGAAATATATGGAGAGCAGCCGCGTGGAGGATATTAAAGAACTGATCGGGTGCGTAAAATAGAGGACGGCAGAGGTACAAACGCTGGGCAACAGGACTTTAATGCCGGACGACAGTAAAAGAAAAAGCTGTTGTCCGGCAGAGTTTATATATATAAAATGAAAATTATTAGAAAAATCAGATATATATAAAACTATCTGCCCGGTTTTTATTTGGCTGCTTTTTCTGTTTGTTGTTGGAATGGATGCTATTTACTTTTAAAGCAAATTTTATTTATACCCCTTCTTTGTTATTTAAGAATAGAAGATGAATTCTCTTCAGAAAATCAGGGAATACCGAACAAATACGGAACCTGCATAAGATTAGCAGAACAGGCCGACGGGCATTTTACGGCATCTTTGTCACTGTAACTCGATTTATACCGAGAAATAAACGATGGAAATCAAGAAAAAGGGTTGCAGGATCGAAAAAGCTGTGCTAGAATGGCAGACGAAGTCGATTAAGAGATGACTGGCAGAAAGCTGCAAAATAGTTTTGAAAGGTTGTGACAGGTATAATGCGGCAGGAAACAGGGGCGGAAGCGGCATGAAGCAAAAGAACAGAAAAGCTTTGATTATCACCACGGTCGGCGGCTTCGTACCGCAGTTTGAGATGAATAATCTTGAATGCATACACTGCCTTGGGAAAGCTATGTTACTTCCCTTAAAAATCATCAAAAAAGACAAATATTCTACTTGCAGATTTATTCTACTTATACAATTCATTCTGCTTTGCAGATGCCAAACTATTTCCCCGCTGATTCCGGCAGTTTTTTGAAGCTACTATAGCATATGAATGAGTTTTAATAGGAACACTGTAATATCAAGGCTTTTCGGAGCCAGCAACCACAAAAAAATATTATTTGAGCTATCACATTACGCAGAAAGCCGTCCGGCATGAAAAAACGGGCGGCTTTTTTGCGTGGATAGCCGGGAGGGAGGCGAAAAAATAGTAACAAAGTTTTAGCGCAAGATTTGTGCAACATTCACGAAATTAAAAAAGGAGGTAACGAATGGCAGACGAAAAATTAAACGTGA
>ERZ808040.228-NODE-228-length-56305-cov-7.826172_pt1 | contig 56305 bp, 48 predicted proteins | sample MGYA00380191_ERZ808040 | MGnify/ENA primary metagenome ERZ808040 (study PRJEB31490, sample SAMN06133395) | mouse gut metagenome | isolation source: J6 | host: mice | place: China: Chengdu | collected 2015-05 ...
CTGCCCTCCCACGGATGAACGATTTCTCCACGCTCACTCACAGGAGGGCGCTGCCCTCCCACGGATGAACGATTTCTCCCGCTCACTCACAGGAGGGCGCTGCCCTCCCACGGATGAACGATTTCTCCACGCTCACTCACAGGAGGGTGTTTCCCCTTCCTTGCATGAACATTTATGAGCATGTGCCCGCACTGAATTTTAGTACTTCAGCTCGCCGCCCTGCGACTTCACATACTCAGCCCACTCTGCGTCATCATAGTTATACTTCATATAGGTGATGCCGCCGCGGCCGAGGATCGGATTGTAATCCTCGATTACATAATATACCTGCTGCGACAGCAGAGCCATGCTGCCGTCCTGGATCATCGGGATATAGTCGTAGGTCATAAGAACCGTGCGCTCCAGCTGCGAAAGGATCTCGAGTCTTGTCTCAACATCCGCAATTCCGTCGCCGAAGTTGTAGGTAACGCCATCTTTCTCAACCGCCATGCCGTTCAGCGCCTCCGACCACTCTCTAAGGTTCATCGTAACCTTTTCCATCTTCGGTTCTTTCTGAATGCCTGCCGTATTCACCTCAAGCTCCAGAGAGATGCTTGTAGCGTCAAACCAGTTCGCATCATACTGTCTGTCCGGATCGGTGTAGTTGAGGATAACGCCGAACGGATTGAGCAGACCGCCGCTCCAGCCGGAAAGCGCAGTGTCGGTAAGACCTGCCCGGAGGTTATCCACCCAGCCCGGATCGCCCAGAGGAGCAGAGGACTGGAACATGATCTTGCCCTCAAACGGCGTGCCGGCCGTTACCTCGTTCATCTTATCGTTCAGATAATCCAGCGTCTTTGTAACGAACGAATCCACGGTGCTTGCGGAATAGGTAATTAAAACTGTCTGGTCGGAAATTCCGTCGCCGTCCGCATCGGTGATAAAGCCTCTCTCAAGCGCCTCATTAAAGGCCTGCGAATAGAGCTCTTTTGCCGCAACCACATCGTATCCGGTGATCGAATCAACCGCTTCGTCAAGGCTGGCATACTTGCTGACATCCACGCTGTAGAAATCGCAGAGCGCCCTCTTTGCCTGATCCGTATCGCGATATTTCGCGCCGGTCTCCGGATCGTAGATATAGGCGGTTCCGATCAGACCATAGCCGCCGGAGCGGGACGGATTGACCGCCGTACAGAACGCTTCCTTATCGTAAGTTACCGCTACCGCCTTGCGGAAAGACTGAAGCGTCATCGTCTCAAGGTCATACTTTGTCTTATCAAAATCCTCCGCTGCCTCGCGATCCTTGATCGCCTTCATATAACCGTTAAAGATAAAGAAGAAGGTCGACGTAAGCGGGGTGGCATAGCAGTACTCGCTGTTCCGGTACTCAGCAAAATCATCCGGCTGCAGACCGTAGCCCATCAGATGTCCCTTCAGGAACATCAGCTTCGAGGTTGCCGCTTCCGCCACCACCTGGACGTCAATGGCCGTCGTCTGGTACATATCATAAATCTGCCCGTCGCTCGGGTCCTGATATCTATGCTTGCCGTCGGAATAACCATGCCACTTCTCATTGCGCTCATACCGCATGGACTTGTCAGCCTGGAACGCTACCAGCTTATACGGGCCGTAGCTCATCGTCGAATCCAGACCAGTGCAGTAGGTCGTAGCCCACGCATCGGTATCGCCGACTTTCGACTTGCATGCCTCATAGTACGGCTCGTATACGATCCAGTTGCTCGTCAGATTGTAGAGAAGGTTGAAGCCTGCCAGCGAATTGTTGAGCACAATGGTAAACTCATAATCGCTGTTCTTGAAAATGCCGACATTCTCAAACGGGTAATCCTTTTCCCACTGACCCGAGATCGTGTAGAGAAACTTACCGCCGTGGCTCTCGTAAACCTGGCCAGGAGCGAAATACGTCTCATAGAGATACTTGCCGGAAACATAATCCTCCGGCTCTCCCTCCGGCGTTGCAGGATCGCGGATCATGGTGTCGTCGGTAGCCCGCAGATATTTCGAGCCGTCTGCCGCCGTGATCCCGAAGAAGCTCTGTGCATCAACCCAGATATCATCCTGGGTAAGCCCTGCATCCAGCATCTCCTGAGCGGTTTTGCCGTTGACATAAATGTCCGAGCCCTGGTAGTAATAATTCTGCGCATTCGCAATGGAAAGATTATCGGTCATATAGTCGGCCGCGCGGTAATTCTTCATCTGCGGATCAAACAGAGCCTTCATGGAATAAATATAGGTATCCGCATTGATTGGCGTGCCGTTCTCCCAGCATGCATCCTTGTTCAGCGCAATCCGGTAAGCATAGCCGGCAGTTGCGTCCGCCGGAATGTTGTACTCCGGATGAGCCGCCTTGACCTCCTCCGTCACATCGACCGGAAATTCTGCGGCCATCTCCGGAAGGATGACATAGCCCATGAACGGATCCTTGCCCTCCACCGGATTCAGTTCGTCATTGTAGAAAAACTCATAAAGCCCGCATGTAAGGTACGCAAGCGGTTCGCCGTCCGTCCCCGTCTGATAATCCAGCGGGTTCCAGTAAGAAGGCAGAACGCTGCTGGCGCTCTTGTAGGTATAGCTTCCGGCCTCGCCGGTCAGCTCGCCGATCTCAATCGGAGTCGGCTCCGGGGTAACTTCCCCGTCCGGCGTATTGGTAGGTGTTTCTGCGTCGGAAGGTCCCTGCGTCGCAGCCGGATCCTTCTCATCGCCCGAACCCGTAGGTGCCGGCGTCGGATTCTGCTCCGAATCGTCCTTGCCGCAGCCGACCATGGATACGGTCATCGCTGCCGCCAAAGAAACTGCAAGAACTCTCTTCGTTGCAAATTTTCTCATAATTGTCTCCTCCTGTTCGATTCTTAGCACACTATAACGCTTTACTGCTTTAAATAACTGCTGTTAGCAAAAAAGGAACAAGTAATCACTTACTCACCCCTTTATGCGTAACCCCTGTCATTCTATGCAATTTATGCTATGTGCCAATTAACACGTACAAGGTTACATGATTATTGTCGAATTGTCAAGGGGTTTTCCTTCAAAAAATCCGTTTTAATGGACTTTTTTTCTTTTTTTACATAAACTGTAGCAAGCAGGAAAAAAGCGGAGGTTTCCTCCATGCCGATTATCTGTTCTGTCCGCATTTTCTTCCAGAATGAAATGCCTTATTTTCAGGTCTGCCGCCGTGATAAAACACTGCGGTGCTGTAATACCGCCTGTTTTCCGTGTCCGGCCGATCAAGGCAGGGGCTGCGGCTGCCGTTCTCTGCTCAGCTCCTTTACGGAGGACTGCAGCCTTCTGCAGCTTGAGGGGCTTTGTCTGCTCCCGCCCGAATGCCGCCGCGGCATGCTGGCGTTTTTTGCCGAATGTGCTTCCCGGCAGGGAGCGCCTCTGCTGGTGCTGTGAATTTGCTGCGGCGCTGTGAATTTCATTCTGCAGATTTCATAACCGCAGGCCGCCGCACGCAGCCATTTTTCCCGGAAGGCGGAAGCAGGTACGGCGGCCGGTAAACCATCGTTCCCGGAACAATTCAGGCAGCCTCTTTCAGCAAATGCATCCTTCCGCTTTTCCCGTCGCCTTTCAGCGCAGCCTCAGCTGCTTCAGAGCCCGTATCACATAGTACGCAAGGACCGTATTAAAAGGCAGCTGGATCAGGCTTTTGACGGCGCGCGGCACAAGGTAGTACCAGAACCCCTTTCCGTTTGTCATCATAAGGACGCACCAGATTGTCCCGAGCAGCATCTGTACGACAACCGCCATAAAGAGCATGGTGCAGAAGCACCGAAGCAGAAACGCCGCGTCCATCGAGCGCTGCCGCAGCACCGCCGCAAGATTGACGGCAATGCAGGCAAAAAATCCGGCAGCAATCAGGTAAAAGCCTGCCTCCGCCCGCAGTACGCTCCGGTCGGAATACACCGGCAGCAAAAGCCAGAGGCAGGCGGCCGCCGACACCAGGACAGCCGGTATTCTCCTGCGGAAAAGACTGAGGGCAAGCCCGGCCGCAGCGCACACGGCGGCGGCCGCCGCCAGCGTTGCCGGACTTCCGTTTTCCGTTTTGCCCGCTCCCCCGGTCAGATAGGCAAGCGCGCTGCCGGAATTCTGTACGGCGCCCGTAGCCTTCTCCGTCACCTGCAGAAACGGCAGCACGAACCAGCAAAGAAGCACGAGCGCAAAAATCCCGGCAGATACATAGTCCGATGCCAGACGCCGGCGGCCGGCGGACTTTTTTGACTCACTCACTGCAGGGCTGCTGCTTCCGCCGGTCATGCCGCTCTGCGAAGCAGCCGAAATGCCGGCACCCGCATAACTGCTCTCCGCCATTTTCTCCTCCGTCTTCGTCCGGCTATGCAGCGCCGCCGCGCCGTTCTCCCGCGGCGCACGCCGATAAAACATCAGCCCGTAAACAAAGCCGCCGATCGCCGCATTCAGCGTCCAGCCCGGAAAATACCCACCCGTAGGCCGGATTGCAAACTGCAGAAGATCGCCGAGCGCGCCGGCAATTATGCCCATCAGCGGGCCGAACAGATGTCCCGTTACCACATTCGTAATAAACGAAACACTGATACGAACCGTCGGCGTCAGCGGCAGGCTGACAAACATAGCCAGCACAATATGCAGTGCCAGAAGCATTCCGGCCACAACAACTGCTCTGCGGTCGCGGAACACGCGCGCCGAAGCCCTCCAGAAGCCGTCCGCTTTCCTGTTTCCATTTTTCTTTGCATTCATCAAAGAGACCTCCTTCCAAAGCAAGAGCAGACCTTTCCTTCCAATACCCGTGCGAAAAAAAAGCCTGCCCCGTCAGGGCAGACTTTATTACCGCTCATATATTGCCCAAAAAGGGCACACTACAACAAAAAAGGAAACCTCTGTTGATGTAGCAGCGGGATGCGGAGCCTGCACCGCAAGAAACCTTTTCGTTCACGCAACAACTCCCCGTCTGCATGACACTTAACGCGCAAGCTCCTACTCTGCTCAAAACTAATTTAACGGTTGCATTATAGCACCGAAAATCCGCAAATGCAAGTGTGTTTCCATTTACGTTTTCCTTTACTTTTCCGGCAGGCTCCGCTATAATGCATTTTATCAAAAACAAAAGCGGCAGAATGCCGGGAGGTTTTATATGCTCACCTATTCCCTCGACAAAACCGGCTCGGAGAGCCTGTACCTGCATCTGTATCAGTGCATCAAGAGCGATATTCTGAGCGGCGCGCTCACCTCGGGAGAGCGGCTTCCGTCCCGGCGCAGCCTGGCGGGCCAGCTCGGCGTGAGCAATATCACCGTGGAAAACGCCTACGGCCTTCTCCAGTCGGAGGGCTATATTTATTCGATTCCGAAAAAGGGCTATTTTGTCTCCGATCTCACCTTTCTCCCTTTTGCCGCCTCCTCTGCCGAATCAGTCCTGCCGGCGGAAAACAGGGAATTTCGGAAAAGCACACCCCCTTCCGCATCGGATTATGTTTCCGGAAAGAAGCAGGAAACGGACGGCATTCTGTCCGGCGGTACCCGGCAAGCTGCGGAATCCGCCTGCTTTGCCGATTTTGTCAGCAACCGCACAACGCCCGAGAGTTTTCCATTCTCCGTATGGGCAAAGCTGCTGCGGGAAACGCTTTGTATGCGGCAGCAAGAGCTTCTTCAGACACCGCCGTGCGGGGGGGTGATCGAACTGCGCGAAGCAATCTGCAGCCATCTGAAGCAGTTTCGCGGCATGATGGTCCGCCCGGAGCAGATTATTGTCGGCGCCGGGACGGATTATCTCTACAGCATGCTGATACGGCTGCTCGGGCAGGACAAAATTTATGCGGTCGAAAATCCCGGCTACTCAAAAATTGCCCGGGTTTACTCCAGCAGCGGCGTGATATGCCGCTCGGTCGCCATGGACGGATACGGCATCCGCATCGAAGAGCTGGAAAAACAGGGAGCGGATATCGCACACATCTCGCCGTCCCATCACTATCCGTCCGGCATCGTCACTCCGGCCGGCCGGCGCTGCGAGCTGCTCGGCTGGGCCTCCGGCTGCGAACGGCGCTGTATCATTGAAGATGATTACGACTCCGAATTCCGTTTTGCAGCAAAGCCGCTGCCGACGCTGTACAGCATTGATACCTCGCAGAAGGTAATCTATATGAATACCTTTACCAAAAGTCTTGCTCCAACCATCCGCATCAGCTATATGGTGCTGCCGCCCCGTCTGCTTCTCCGGTTCTGCCGCGAGCTCTCGTTCTACGCGAGCACGGTATCCAATTTTGAGCAGTACACACTTGCCAGATTTATCCGCGGAGGATACTTCGAAAAGCATATTAATCGGATGCGCAACCGCTACCGCTCCGTCCGGGACGAGCTGCTTGGCGAAATCGCTGCAAGCCCGCTCGCGGCACGCAGCTCCATCCGGGAAGAGGGTGCCGGCCTTCATTTTATTCTCCGGCTGGATACCCCTCTCACCGATGCCGAGCTTGTAGCGCGCGCGCGCAGAAACGGAATCCGCATTTCCTGTCTTTCCGAATATTTCCATCCCGGAACCGCCGCATCCGAATGTTCGGAGCATGTTGTGATCATGAACTATTCCGGCATAGAAAAAGAAAAAATCCGCGAAGCCGTGCGCCGGCTCGCGGATGCTGTCGTATTCTGATTCCTTATCTGTCCACCGCAAGAAAGATTATGCTGCGCCCGCCGCGCCAGAGCTGCAGATATGCCCTCCGGCAGCGGTCAAACCGGGCGAAGGCTCTCATTGCTCCCCGCACATTTCCGTATACCTTCCAGCAGCCGGTGTATTTGTAGCCGCCGGCACGGTTTTCGATAAACCCGGTCACATCGGCCAGCGGATACCCGAGAAACAGGCCGATTTCATGCGGAAAACCGCTCCCGCCATCCAGTCTGCTGCTCAGCCGATCCAGCGCATAACCGGTCTCCGTGCTTGTGTAGCCGTACCTCTGAAGAAGCCGGAAAACGCCGGGACGCCTGAGATCCCGCTCCAGAAGAGCCCTCCGGTACACATAGACCAGCGCACGGCCGCCGCTTTTGCGCAATAACCGCACCGAGATCCCTTTCTTCTTCAGAATTTCGTCCCAGTATTTAACATTTTCTTCCAGTTCCTGCCCTGCACCGCAGCGGCAGCTGAACAAATTCGCCGTTTTCATCGAAGCCAGCGTCGGAGCGCAGTGCTCCACCAGATACTGCTCTATCATCCGAATTCCTCCCGGTTCGTCCGGCGGATTCTGTTTTTCATCCGCCGATCTGTCTGCCGTTTACCGATACCGCTTCCGCTAGTATCTTCCGGAAGGAACCGGACTATGTATCCCGATCGTGCTACACACTGCATCCGAGCCGATACGCCGCTTCAAATACAGCAGGCTCCGAATCTTCATTATTTTCATTTTCCTCTTTCCTGCCCGTTTCCAGGAGAAACCCTGCTTCCACGGCGCCCGGAATTTTTTCTCTTATCTTGCTCCGGAGCATCTCAAGCACCTTTTCCAGCTCCTTTTTCTCCACAAACCGAGAAGTGAGGACAAAATAATATTCCTTTTTGGCAAGCTCCTCCCTGCGCGGCTGCACCCGGTCAAGCAGCCGCTGTATCTGCACATCCAGCGAATAAAACTCGACCGGCATGGCCAGCACAATCGCATCCGCCCAAATCATCCGGTCAAGAATCCGTCTCGTGTCGTCGCTTTTCAGACAGCGCTTCGTTGCAAGGCAGCGCCCGCAGCCGCTGCAGGACTCAATGTGTTTTTCAATCAGGAACTGCCGCTCCACAACATTTCCATTTTCCTGCGCTCCCCGCGCAAAACGGGAATAAAGTGCCGCGGTTTTTCCGCTTTTTCTGGCACTGGACGAAATAATAAGTATTTTTTTCATTGTTTTTCACTTCTTTCTCTTTTTCTGCTGTGCCGATCCGGCACAGACAACTTGTAAATCAACTTCGCAGTCCCCCGGCCGGGCAGAACGCTTACTCTCTGCCCGTGCGATAGCTTTCGGCCGGCCCGAGCCAGGTCCGCGGACATGTCGTATTCTCCTTTGTCAGCACCAGCTTCTCCAGCACAACGGCCGGGTCCGCGGCGGCGATACAGATCGTATTGCTCCCGGCCTCCAGACGAACCTTGCAGGAGGCTTTATGAATCTGCTCCAGCACCCCCCTCGCCCAGACGCCGCTCTGCCACGGCACATAGCCATCGTCCGGAATGGTGTTGACCAGCTGAAAATTCTGTTTGTTGGCCCGAACCGCCACCCTCATTTTCCCCTGATAGACAACAGGGTTTCCCGGTGAGGCATACAGTTCTAACGAATAATCCCCCGCGTCCTTCACAAAAACCGAATAGGTGACACAAGGAGCCTCCTTAGGGTCTTCAAACGCCGATGTAACCGGAAATACCTTGATGCCGCCAAGTGTTTTTCCATATTTTTCTATTACGCGCCACTCCGCCCCGCCGGCCGCTCTTTTTCCGCTGAAATGCGGAGCTTCGACCGCAGTCACGCCTTCCGACTCCACAAAGGTATCCGGTGCGGCCGATCCAAGCTTTAAAGCCGCAGCCTGGACTTCAATGTCCACGCGGGTTTCGCTCCAGCCGTTCGCGGAACGCTCCGCCGTCTCTTCGCAATTATCGCCGTAGATGCGGATCATGCCGGTTCGCGGTTCTCCTCCCTTTTGCAGGACTCCCTGCTTCAGCCGGACAAGAAAGCTTTTGTCCGATTCCGTTTCGCAGGACAGCGTCCATTTGCTTTGGCAGGCTCCGCCTGCCGCAGCCGCCTGCTTCTGCACCTGCCGCTGCTCCGCCGCCTGCTGAACTGCACTTTCCTGCGCTCTTTCGGCCGCCGGAACAACATCAATCCAGTCTGCATCCCACTCGATCCGGAATTTCAGAATACCCTCGCCGCCGTTGGAAACCTCAAAACCGCCCTCGGTCTTTCCCGGCTCCGACAGCGTCAGGCCGAGCTTCTTTCTGCGCCACGGATTTCCGCCGGTGCATTCCTCCTTTTCATCCACGCTGACCAGAAGACGCGGCGCACTGACCGGATAAAATCCGCGGATCTCAGGATACTGCCATTCTTCGTCGTTCCAGCCGCGGTAACCGATATGGAATACCGATTGCATATGATTCCATTTGGAACCGTTTCTGCCGTGGTACTCCTCCGTCAGTGCCCGGTCTGTGCGGATGCATTCCCGGATTTTTTCCGGATACCGGTTTCCTTTTTTCTTTCTCTGCGAGACATAAAAATGATTCAGCCCGGCGTACAGCTGCATTTTTATAATATTGCCGGAAGCCGTCACCGGATAATAGACAAGCTCGTAAAAACAATCGTTCAGAGGCCCTTGCTCCGCAAGTTCCCGAAGCTGCCCGGCCTTTTCCATGGCATCCTCCACCCTAGCAAGCATCCGTTCCGCCTCCCGGCCGTGCGCCGGATGATAGGTTTCGGCTCCCAGTACCTCCGGACGGCAGGTGCCGTTCCAGGCAGTATATTCCTCCAGAAGCTCAGCTGCCTTGTCACAGCACGGCTCCACAAAGCCGAGACCGCGCAGCCACTCCTTTGTATATTCCGAAGTCCGGTTGATGCGCTCTGTCCCCCAGGCTTCAAAGTCGTAAGCCAGATCCAGAAAATAGCTCAGCGGAAGCTCCTGGTTTTTAATATCCCCGACATTGACGATCCACGCTTCGCGTACACCGTAATCGTAAGCCATCGACATCTGTTCCCATATTTTTGTCAGCGGAGTGGAATTGATCCACAGATAGGAAACCGGCCCGCCGTAATAATCAAAATGATAGTACATGCCATAGCCGCCCGGGTGCTCTGCCGCCTCCTTTCCCGGCAGTGTGCGCACATTGCCGAAATTGTCGTCGCAGAGCATGAGAATATCGTTTTTCAATACCTCCCAGTCCTTGAGTCCCGGCGTGTTCTCATCCCCGTGGTAGTAGTCCTCCACTTCCTTATAGAGCGCCAGCAGCTGCGGATGATCCTGATTTCCGTATTCCGCAATCAGCTGCTTCTGCTCTGTGATCGCGGACTTCAGCACATTGATATTATCTTCCAGCGTTGCGTCCGCAGGCATCAGGTAGGAATCGTTTTCCCCGCGCATGCCGATCGTGATCAGGCTCTCAAAATCCCGGTTGCGCTTAAGTCCGTCCTTCCAGAATTCCGAAATGCCCTCCGCGTTTGAAAGAAAGCTCCAGTGCTCCCCGTAGGCCTTGTTCTCATGCCTCAGCCGCTGGAACTCTCCGCCCGACCGGCAGCACGGCTCGTGGTGAGAAGCTCCGACAATCACTCCCATCCGGTGCGCCAGCTCCGCATTTTCGATATGATCGAGCGTAAAATCCGAACGCCACATTGCAGGCCACAGATAATTTCCCTTCAGGCGCAGGAGCAATTCAAATATATGCCGGTAAAGCTCCGGCCCCGGCCTGACGCTTCCGTATTTTTCCTTTGCCCAGTTTCCGAGACAGGGCTGCTCATCGTTGATAAAAAAGCCGCGGTATTTTACGGAAGGCTCCTTTGACACCATGCAGATCTCCTCCCCGAATACCACCTCTGTGCGGCGTTCCGGAACGGCGTCCGCCCAGAATACCCACGGGGAGACGCCCATCTTTTCCGAAATGCGGAACATGCCGTAAATCGTTCCCCGCTTGTCACTGCCCGCGATCACGAGCAGCTCCGAACCCGGAAAGCGTCTGCTTTCCGTGAGATAAATACCATATACCTCCCGTTTGCCGCGGACGCCTTCAAGGCTGACCGCTCCCTCCTGCTCCAGCGCGTCCAGCAGCCTGCTGCTGCCGCAGGTGGCAATCAGAACAACCGGCTGCCCGGAGGCCGCCTCTTTCGTTATTCCGGGCCGCACGCCGGTCACACGCAGGATATCTCCGCAGAAAATTTCCGCCATATACTGCATTCCGCAGACTGCGCTCTCCTCCAGCAGAATATCCGCTGTCCGCCCGTTTTGAAACAGAGCAAATGATTTCATGATTTCTTCCTCCCGAAGCAGTTCCCCCGCAAATTGCGAAAGCAAAGCCCTTCTGCCGGCATCTACCAAGCCTGCCGCCAAAAAGGGCTTCGCTTTCCTTCCGTTCTATTTCTGCCTTCTGTACATTTTAATCCTTTTTCTGTTCACTTTAAAACAATCTTTTTTCACAGTGATATACGAATCTGTCCGTGCCTACTGAATATCCGTCATAAGCTCGAGCACGGTGTCATAGCCCTTCTCCACTGCTACCTGAACCGGGGTAACGCCCTTGTTGTTTACATGGTTGTAATCCGCGCCCTTCTTGATCAGGAAGCGGGCAGCTTCCTGATTGCCGTACTTCAATGCATGGTAAAGCGCCGTATTGCCTTCGTTGTCGGACATGTTGATATCTGCGCCCGCGCGCACCAGCTCCTTGATAATATCCTTAAAGCACATATTCTTTGTGTTCAGGAGCAGCGCTGTATTTCCGACATTGTCCACGGCATTTACGTCTACACCCCTTTCCAAAAAGATCGGGAGCAGTTCGTTCGCGGTGTTGATATCTAAGAACTGCAGAAGCATGAGCGGCGTTTTTCCGTCATTTCTCGCGCCGTCCAGATGCTTCAGCGCCCGGAGTACCTCAGCCCTCTCCTTCGAATTCAGATCGCCGCCGTACTTCTTTTTCATCACGGCATAATGCGCCGGAAGCTCGCCGTTGATATTCTTCAGGGAACTGTCCCCGCCGTTCTCCTCCAGGAGCCGGACAATTTCGCTGTTCCCGTAGATGCACGCTACATGCATCGGAGTATTGCCCGGCTCAGCCGGCTTGTCCTGCGTGGTATTCGGGTCCACGCCTTTCTCCAGCATAATCTTCAGCATTTCCGTATGCCCGTTTCTCGCAGCCCAGTGCACCGCATTCATTCCGTCATTGTCAATCTCCTCCATGGACTCCCTGGAGAAGAAAGGCGCTGCGCCCTCCTGGTAATCGTCCTTTTTCCTGGATAATACCATATTCCTCTTCTGACACGCGGCAACAAGGTTGGCCGGTGTTTTGCCCCGGAACAGCGCCGAGTTCATATCAACCCCGAATTCCAAAAATTTCTTAATGACCTTGATGCCGTAATTGCCGGACATGCATTTATCGCGCAGGCAGTATACGCTGCCGCGGCAGTGAATCGGTGCGGTAAAATCAATGCCGGCCTCCCTGCACAGATCAAGCACCTGGCATTTCTCATCGCTTACCAGGGCATTGTACATAATGCCCTCGAGACACTCCATATCGTCATCGTCGTCCGGATCAATCCTGGAAATCAGCTTTTTGGCGAGATAGAGCGCAATGCTTATCTTGTCCCTCTCATTATCGGAAAAGCTGGCAAACGCATTGCTCGTAATACGGCTGAGATCCGACATTTTCATGCGGCTTGCCTCACAGTCCTCGTTTGCGCCGGCATCCTTCAGCGCCATGCACAGCCCCTCATTGTACGTCTTGACCGCGGCCTGCATCGGCGTCTCCCCCTTCGCGTTCGGAGTATTAACCATACCGCTTTCCGCGAGGAGCAGCGCTGCGGTCATATGACGATTGCGGATGGCCATATGGAGAAGCGTATTGCCCTCCTCATCCACATAATCTGTCTGCGCTCCCTTCTTCAGAAACACCTCCGTCAGCGCCCAGGATAAATTGGAATTTTCTTCCTGAAGCAGGAACGCAAGCGGGGTCAGCCCCTCCGCATTTTTCGCGTTGATGCCGTCTTTAAGCAGCTCCGCAATCTGTGCGCGCTGATCCAGGCTGCACCGCACACATTCAAAATTGTTCTGGAAATTCTCAATGCGGGGACGTGCAAGGAAATGCCAGGCATTCCATCCGTTTGCATCGCAGACCGAAGCATCCGCACCGTGATCCAGCAGAAGCTGTGTCATCCGGAAATTTCCGCGGCAGCAGGCCAGAAGCAGCGGAGTCAGGCCCTTGCCCCTTCCGTCGGTCAGATTCACGTCCACCGCCCTGCTTTCGTCGTTCAGGATTTTCTCTGCCGCATCATAGAAATTATGCCATACAAGCAGATGAAACAGGCTCATCCCCCAGCTTCCCGAAGTATCGGAAAGAGCGGCCTTATCGCAGCCCTCCAGACAGAGCTCCGCCGCCGGAATCTCCTCCGCAGTAAAAACACTGTTGCAGAACATAGTATTTTCATTTGATTCGATGCTCCACCATGGAATATATTTGTTCCGACTGCTTGAAATAGAATCCGCAAGTGTTTTCTTTAATTCTTTTATGTCCATAACAGAATAATCCCCCTTTTGCGATCTGATCTTGTTTGCATCGGCGAATCTGCCTCAGTTCTCTGCGCCTGCCATAAGAAGCTTTTCCACAATATCGTTGTAGCCCGCCTCCGTCGCATAATAAAGTGCCGTATGCTCCGCAAGATCCGCATAAGTAACATCCGCGCCCCGCTCAATCAGCGCCTCAACAATATAATTGCTTCCGCGCTTTGCCGCGATAATCAGAGCCGTCTCGCCGTCCTCGTCGCGCTCATTGATCTTCGCGCCGTGCTCGATCAGCTTCTTAACCAGATGCTCGTTCATGTTTCCGGCAGCCACATGCAGCGGGGAATAGCCGTCGCTTCCGCTGATGTTGGTATCTGCGCCGGCCTCGAGAAGGAGTTCTGCAATCAGAAGATTATCCTGCGCGACCGCGATATAGAGCGGCGTCAGCTTGCCGTCGTTGCGCGCATTGACATCGACATCGCCCCTTGCAAGCATCGCCTTAACAACCTCTCCCTGCTCATTGTAGCATGCCTGATGAAGAGGGGTATTCCCGTAGGCATCCGCATTTCCCGTGCTCTCCTTTGACATGCTCTCAATCAGCTGCACAAGGCCGAGCGCATTCGCGTAATCGAGCGCTGTATGATTCTGGTTGTCCATAATGGACATATCTGCGCCAAGCTCAACCAGATATTTCGCCGCCTCCGCTTTTCTCGCCTCCACCGCATAGATCAGCGCGGTTTTTCCGCTCCGATCCGTTGCGTTGATATCCGCGCCTGCGTCGATCAGCAGCTTGATGACCTCCTTGTTTCCCGAACCGACGGCGGAGTGCAGCGGCGTAACACTTCCGTTTGATATCTGGTTCACGTCGGCTTCCTTTTCAAGCAGAAGCTTCACAATATCTCGATATCCTCTCTGACAGGCGTAATGAAGCGGAGCAAATCCCTGCTCGTCCACCGCGTTTACATTGATGCCGCTCTTCTTCAGAAAGGTCAGAACCACTCCCTTTTGTCCGTTCTGACATGCCTTCAATAATAATTTTTCCATTTTCGGCCCCTTTCCTGCATACCGCGGACAACCCGCAGCCATGCGTTGATGCCTCCTATTATATAACGTTTTTCCGGTATTGTCGAGTGACTTCATGAAATCGCTACAGATTCCTGCTCTTATCCGGTTTTCATCGGGGCGGCCGGCTGTTCTGTGAAGCATACTTTACCGCGGAGCTTAATTCCTGGATCATAATCGACATGGAATTCTAAAAAGACTCCCCGCCGCCGACACCATGCTGGTGGTAAGGAGTCCTGGTTTATATTTCAAAAATATACTACAGCAATGACATTACCATTATTATATCATCGCTGTAGGTGCCGTCATCATATTTATTGGCATTCGGAATGCGACCGCACTCCTTAAATCCAAGACTTTCATAGAGATGATATGCCCTGTCATTACCGCCGACAACGGTCAATTCAGCTTGTTCAAAACCCTGTTCCTTTATCTGCTGGAGAAGCCGTTTTAACATCAGTCTCCCTAAACCGAACCCGGTAAACTTCTGAAACAAAGCTATTCCTATGCCCGCACGATGCTTTTCTCTGCGGCTGCTTTCCTTGCCGGCAAAGGAACAGTTGCCTGCATATTCCCCGTCAACAAATGCAAGTATTAGCAGTGCATTCTCAGAATCGTTATTTTCCCTGATAAATTTGATTTCTCCTTCCTCTGTGAATTTGACCTCATCCGATTCACACATTAAAAATCTGGTTTCGCCCGTAACTGTTTTCAAATAATTAATCAGCATATCCGCGTCATCTTCTGCTGCACTGCGAAACACAATCTTTTTCCCATTCAATTCGTATTCTTCATTATCAAGAATCATTCCCTATCCCCTCCATATTACAGCCCTGCAAAACCAGGCGGCCAATGCCGTCCGCCGGAGCAGACCCTGCTGAACGATAAAACAACCTGGCTTCTTCCATAATTATCCGTCGACAATTCCATTTGATAAACACCCTTTCGGTTCCGATCCTTTTTCGCCAGCGTGCCTTTTCGCCGGTATTCCGGCAAAACAAGAGAGAGTTCCCTGCTGTTGATCCAATCACTGCCGCAGCCCTATTGCAATAACATCCGAATCACTCAACCCTATAACATCGAAATGGCCTGCTCAACACTCTGACCAGAATTGTTGAGAAGTTCCGACAGAGTGACTTTTTAGTCAAATCTGCCCTCCTGCACTGACGGTCAAATAACCGAAAAAAACATGGCATTACGCCGCTTTTTTGCACCTTAATCCCTTACTCGGGACATCAAGACTACCGTCTCCACATTCACCGTCTGCGGAAACATATCAACCAGGCAAACTCTTTTCACCTCATACCCTGCTTCCTGCAGCGGCACCAGATCTCTGGCCAGGCTGGTCGGTTTGCAGGAAATATAGACAAGCTGCTCAACTCCGTAAGATATAATCTTCTGAAGGGCCTTCGGATGTATTCCGTCTCTCGGAGGGTCCAGGACAATCAGCTCCGGCCTTTCTCCAATCTCGTCCAGTACCCTGAGAACATCTCCGGCCAGAAACTCGCAGTTTTCAAGTCCGTTCCGCGCGGCATTCTCCCTGGCCGCCAGAACCGCTTCCTCCACAATTTCCACTCCGATCACTTTCCTGGCCACAGGCGCGAGCAGCTGTGCGATTGTCCCTGTTCCGCTGTACAGGTCAAACACAACCCTGTCCCCTGTTTCTCCGACATACTCGCGCACTTTTTCGTACAGCACCTCCGCCCCGAGCGAATTGGTCTGAAAAAATGAGAAAGTCGAAATCTTAAATTTCAGTCCCAGCAGCTCCTCGCTGAAAAAGTCGTCTCCATACAGAATTTCGGTTCGATCCGATAGAATAGCATCCGCGACATGATCGTTTACGATATGAATAATTCCCTTTACACTGCCGGAAAGCGTCAGTTCCTTTATCCTGTTCTCCCAGGTTTGCAGGAATTCCTTTTCCCTCTCCTGTGCTGAACCGGAGCTTGTTACCAGATGAACCAGCATCTCCCCCGTCCTTACTGCGCGCCTCACAAGCAGATGCCGCAGATACCCCTGATGCGTAAGCTTGTGATAATAGGTCATCCCGTACTGCGCCGCCAGCTCCAGAGTCTCCGCCAGAAGCCGGCCGAAGTCGCCATGCACAATGCAGCAGCTCTCCGCTGTCACGACATCGTAAAAACTTCCTTTTTTGTGAAGTCCGAGTGTGAGCGGGCCGTCCTTGCATTCATCTCCGAAGGAATATTCCATTTTATTCCGGTACCCGAACTCCTCGGGACTTGCCAGTATCCCCTCCCATGTGTACGGCGTACGCAGAACCGGCTCCAGAAGCCTCCTCACCTGCTCTTCCTTCAGCCGAAGCTGCTCAGTATACGGCATTGTCTGATAGGCGCAGCCCCCGCACTTACCAAAATGCGGACAGGGCGGGATGCGCCCCTCCCGTTCGGACGCAGCAACCACCTCCAGGAGACGCCCCTCTTTTTTCCCTGCGCCGGCCTTTTTCAGCTGAAATCTCACCTTCTGCCCCGGCAGCACGCCCTTCACGGCGATCTTTTCCCCCTCCAGTTTCACAATCCCCTTGTTCGGGAAATTTACATAATCTACAACAGCCGTATATTCCTCGCCTTTTTTCATATCCGCCTCCTTATTTTAATACCGAATTATTCCATTCCTGCCTCGCAACAATCTTTCACCGGGAAAACAGGTATGATTCACCCGCATTCACTTGCATAAGTAAATTTACCGACGCATCCGCCCCCTTAAGGGATGAATTGCTCCCCAGAACAATCACAATCTGCTGATATTTCTGTCCTGTGAGGAACGCCGCGAACCGGCGCCGGTACGATGTCTTCGGATATTATATCATAATAATCGGGGCTGTTCAAAAAAAATGTAAAGGGCCTGCGAATAAATAGGGCATAAATACCGTTGGAAATTCTCTTTTTTTGAAAAAGCCCTTTACTTTACTTCTGCATAGTGGTAAAATTGCATTGTTACATAAAGAGAAAGTAAAGTGGGTTTTCAGCAGCCGTTTTAAGCTTTACGAAGATTAATATTTTTCAGGAAGCGGGGTTTTTATGAGCAAAAATATTCGTAATGAAGCTGTAGATTATCTTTTCGATGCTATTTTGAGTCTGAAAAACAGGGAGGAATGCTACCTGTTTTTTGAAGATATCTGTACGGTCAACGAATTGTTATCTCTTTCGCAGCGCTTTGAAGTAGCTAGCATGCTTCGTTCCAAGCGCACCTATCTGGAAATCGCAGAACGAACGGGTGCTTCCACCGCGACGATCAGCCGTGTAAACCGTTCTCTCAATTATGGAAATGACGGCTATGATATGGTTTTTCAGCGGATTCCGGCGCTTTCCGGCACAGCATCCGAGCCCGATAAGGAAAAATAGTCTGCACCTTCCGGCCGGAGAGGCGGACTTCTTTACAGCGTCATGTACGCAGTTTGAAATCCTCCTCTCAGGCAGAAACAAAATCCGGCGGCTATTTTTCTTTGCCTGTTGTTCTTTCTCTCGTTTTGCTCTCCTCTTTCGGCCTGTCCTTTTTATCATTTTCCTTCACGGCTTTTCCTTTTCCGTTCCCGTTTTCCCTTCCGCTTTCATCAATCAGCGCTTCAATCAGCTGCTTTTTCATATATACATCAAAGCTGAGCATGCTGATCAATGCGAAATTCTGCAGAAGTTTCCGCTCTTCCCCGTCTCCGACATTCGTATAGCTGGTCTTTGATTTCTGATATTTGCGCACCACATCCCTGGTGACGATTTCAGCCTGTTCAGTTTCAAGCCGGAAAATTTCGGTGTAAATGTCCTCTAGGGACAGCGAACCGTTTTCCCCGAAAAAGTTCTCGGTAATTGGTTTCAATACCTTTTGAATATCGCTGATCGACAGGATGTTTTTCAGATAATATATAAAAATCAGCAAAAAGATATGGTCTTTCGTGTATTTCTTTTTGTTCGGCGACGGGAGCAGTTCATTCTTTGTATAATTGTTTATCATCGTTTTTGTGAGCAGCTTGTCCTCCGAATAACGCCGGGTTGTCTCCAGATGTTTATCCATAAATGTTGTAACCTGATCCATATACAGATCAATATTGGGAACGTCCCCCGGCTTGATATAATCAATCTTTTTCATACTTTCAATCACCGCCAGAATTCCTTCGCGTAACTGTTTATCCACTGATCTTCTCACTGCCTTCCATCCTTGTTTTGTAGAGTCACTATATCGTATCATATTATATAGTAATCAAAACCATGTGTCAAATCATTTTAATAAATACAGAAAAATCTACAAAAAATGGCTTATCTTCTTTACAAAAACGCGTAAAGGTGATAAATTGTTATTATGGTGTGACCGGTTCGTCGCGCGGTCGCAATACATAGAAAGGTATGGTGGGAATTTATGGCAGTATTGCTACAAAACATGACAGAAAAAATAGTATTAAAGAGGCTTGATAATTTAATTAGCTCTATTGATTGTTGTAAATGCGATCAATGCCGAATGGATATTGCATCTTATGCTCTGAACCGTCTGCCGGCCAAATATGTGGCCACTACCCAAGGAGAGCTGCTTTCCAAGCTGGATACACTCGAGGCCCAGTTTGACGCTACTGTTACCACCACAATAATTAAAGGGGCCATGGTCGTAAAAACACATCCTCATCACAAAGATGATCAGTAAATACCTCCGGCAATATAATCGTTGCGGATAGAACTTTCCAGCGGAATGATCAAAACATCTCCGGGGCAAAGCCGGAAATCAGTTTCTTTGTCCTTTTTTTCACATATCTGTGCTTCCATGAGCCACATATTACAGTATCCATGAACTGCATTCCATGAATTGTCGTAGCTCAGATATTTTTTGTCTCCAGTCAGCCCTGTAATTTCGAAATTTACAATGAGGAATCCGTCTCTCTTCCAGAAGGCTTCCGAAAAATCAATCCCCTGTCCGGCTGCCGTTATTTCCGATTCCTGTAAAGTCGAAACCGCGAACAGCCGACGGGGAAGCGAGTATTCAAACTGCAGTTCTCTAACCCATTCACCGGTATAATGCCTTTCATTTATAATACAGATTTTCCCATAGGAATATCCCGGATATCCGCTGTCCGCAGGATTTACGCGGAGCTCTCTGTCTGTTTCATCTCCTGCTTTAACAAGATATTCTCTTCCGTCCAGCCGCCGCAGCATATACAAAGAGACCTCCTCTCTTCCGCTGCCATCCGGCTTTGTATAGTAGAACTTTGGGATAATCTCTACACCGGCTCCTTTTTTCTGCATTTCTGTCCCTGATACGGTTATTCCGAATCGTACCGCGTATCCTGGCTTATAGCACGCCTTCTGAATGCGCGGATGGCTTCCGGGGCCGACAGGCAACGTCTGCCCGGCATGACGCTCTGTTTCCCTGCCGTACTCGTCGCAGGTTCCGACGGAATAATCTCCGGGCCTGTTTCCGGGGCCGAACACATTCTCCCAGAGCGGATAGTCCGTGATATCCGTTATCCGAAGTCCGTAGAGTTTTCCGGAAATCTGAACACGTCGGGTATCCGAAGCCGCATACGCTGAGCTCTGCGTATTTGCCTGAGGCTGCACCATATCCTCGCGCCCCGTTCCGTTCACTGCAATCGTCCGGAACTGCACCTCGAAAATTCCCTCCGGCGCCCAGACCGGAAGATAAAACCGCACCCGTTCTCTTCCGATCGCAATCCACTGATTTGCCGGACAAAGTATATCATCCTCCCTGCAGAAATTGCTTCCGACATCCCGGTATACATCAAACGGAAACTTTATTTCGTTCCTGAAAACTCCTTTCCCGTCCTGCGCCAGGTAAAAATATCCCTCCGTCATTGCCTTCGCAAAATCTCTTGTGCCGTATCCCTTTCTGCCGCTGTGATACCCCGTATTGGATACTGCTGCAATAAAATCTCCGGAAATTCCCTCCTCATCCGGGATCAGCAAAGCCACTCCCTCCGACGGATTAACGAGCTGACAGAATTTTTTATTATCCTCTTCCAGAATTGCACTGCAATATACCGGCGTATGAATATAGACCGAATTTATTTCGTCGGGCTCAAAAATCAGTTTTTCCGGAAGCTGCATTGTCATGGATGCCGCCCTTGTGTAAACTGCCTCTCCACGGCTCTCATAACAGCCGTTCAGCAGGTATTCGGGAATCCTCTCCCTCTCGGTTGTGACCTCCAGTCTTTTCTGAACAATTCCCTTCAGCAGTTCCGAAATCGGAACGGCTTCGCTGCTGTATTCCCTGAATTCATCCGCAAGATAATCTGTTCCGCCAAAAACAAACCGGTCGTCCCGCACAAGGAGCTCCCCGATTCTTCGCTCCGCCTCGAATGCAAAATTCTCCTCCGGAAGCGCCGGCATTCCGTCGCTGCCGTACAGCAGCAGTGTGTCCAGCACAATCCCGTTTTCCATTTCCGGCGGTTGCTTCAGATGTTCCTGCTCTCCTTCAAAATGCTGCCAGGAAATCAGACCGGAACCGGATACCCCTGCCGATCCATCGTTTTCATCTCGCCATACAACCTCTCCGTCTTCAAATACACTGCTGCCAAAATGCACCTCCGACAGCAGATAGTATTCCAGGCTGACCAGCTCGGTATAGCGGTATCTGCGCTTCACCGTAACGTAGCTCCGCCGGGTGATCACATCCGAAAACTCCTCATAGACAGCCTCTCCGTCCTCCTCCCCTGTTTTTTCGCGCCACTCAAGTATGTATGTCCGGCTGACCGGTACGGAAACCAGGAGTTCGCCTTCCTTCTGCACAAATTCGGCTTCCAGCAGAAAATCCGGTACGTTTGCTTCGGCATACAAATATTCATTTACCGGAATTCCATGACTGCTCCGCTCCGCATAAAACAGCGGGTTATCCTTATCCCATGCCGCTATCCTCATCTCGGGCTCCGCATCAAACAGGGTTATCCGCAATCCGGTTTCTGTTTCCTGCCCGGACGGTTTTTCCGGCTCCGGTTTTTCCAGTTTTTCACAGATAAGATATACTGCTGCTTTTTCAGCATGAAGATGATGAAATTCCAGTTCACCGTTTCCAAGCCGGATTCTCAGCCCTTTGGCTGCATCCATAGAATACATCTGCTCCTTTCTCTGTTCCTCCCCATAGCATACATAACTTTTTCTGATACTTCTCTCTGTCAGCCGATACAGACCGTCTTCCAGAATAATATCTCCGCGGTATTCCTCCGGTATTTTCCGGCAGAACGCAGCATACTGCGCACTGGGAGCATCTTTTGCAATACAGGCAAGCATATTCCCGCTTTCATCGGCCAGAATAATATCCACACTGCATGGAGACATATACAGCCTCAAATGAATATCATAATATTCTGCCAGCTTTTTCTTTGTTGGCTCAGCCCATTCCACTCCATAAAGATCCATTACCGCATTCCATATTCCTTCCTTTTTCGGATTTTCTCCGACGGGCGTACCAAGATTACGGTAGGAACGGGAACGTTCAAGAACTTTGCTTCCTGAACCGCCCTCCCTTCGAATCACACAGAATTCATTGTGCAGATAAAAATCAATTCCATGGTTCTGATTAATTTCCTGCAGAAAATTCTGTCTGAGCTCTTCCTCACTTTTCCCTGTCTCCCTCCTGCAATATAGCTCGAACACCCCTTCAAAAATACTGTTCCTGTCAATCCGGTAACTGGTTGTAACCTCATTTTCTATAATTTCTTCTTTCGACAGAAGCAGCGCAGAAGAATATGGATAATTCTCCACCATTCCGCCCGTCGGTTCCAATGTAATCATAAAACCGGTAGTCTCATAAGATATTCGGGCTTTGGATTTCACATGACTTCCGGTGATAACTATCTCCCCGGGCATGCTTTCCACCAGCAGAGAGCTTCCGTCCGAAAAATATACCATCTGACACTGCTCCGAAATTGTCTGTGTTTCCGCTGCCTGAATCATATGTCCATCCGCCGCAGCGAGGAACAGCAGAAAAAGCAGAGTTGAGAATACAAATTTTATTTTAAAATAATTTGATATTTTAAATACAGTTATTCTAATAGTTCTTTTAAAGTTCAATTATATTATTTTTCTCCCCTCTATCACATTAACTTAATTTTTTTCGTTCACTCTGTGTAATTCACATTTTTTCTTTTGAGCTTCTTCGGATTCCTCTTTGAACTGCTTTCCGCTTCTTTCTTTGGTTTCTTTCGGATTTCCTCTTTGGCTGCTTTCCGCTTTCTTTCTTGGCTGCTTTCGGATTTCTTTCTTGCTTCCTTTCCGCTTTCTTCCTTAGCTGCTTTCGGATTTCTTTTAAGCTGCTTTTCATTCCCTCCTTCAGCTTCTTTCAACTTTCTTTTTTAATTTTTCTTCCAAGTTCCCCAACCATCTTTCATGGCTTTTCTGTTTTCTGCCCGGTTCAGCCGGTCCGGTCTGCTTTTCCTCCCCTCTTTCCTGCTGTTTTACCGGCTGCCCGCACTAAAACTTATATTTTTTCACCCCCTTCCTGCTTTTTTGTGTGAAGTCTTTATGTGAAATACTCGAATCGTTTTGTCCGTGTTTAGGACTTCCTCCTTTTCATAGATTTCTGTCTAAATCGCATTTCCTCAGTTACCGTGCTTCTGGCCCTAAGATCCCGTCAACAGTAACTCCGATTCGAGTATCTGCACTCCCAGCTACTTTTTATGTACGACTGCTCCGGAAAAGAAATATCTCCAATAATCTTTTCCCCCTAGCCTATACGGCTTCCCATACCAGAGTGCCAGAACACAGGGTTCATCCACTCCGCGAAGCCACAGACATGCATCCTGATACGGGAGCCGGAAAATAAATTCTGCACCCGCATTACCTGCCTGATATTGACCGGCCGCTGTGTTCAGGATCTGCTCAAGTATTTTTGACCGCTCCTCCATTGCCGCGCCGACAGGAAATAAAATCCTGTCCCAGCTTCCCCGGCTCTGAGCTCTATCTCCATTATCCCCGCCCTGGTTTTCATCCGGGGTTCCCTGTTTTCGGTCCTGCCCGTTTCCGCGATCCTTCTGTTTTTCAGGCGGCTCCTGAACCATGCACCCCTGTTTTTCAGGCACCCAAATATATATTTCCTTTTCCGAAACTATTATAAAAAATGCTATTCTGTCCAAAATCTGCTTCCGCAGCGAAGCATGCTCGAGCACCCCAAAACCAGCATATAATGTACTCAAAAATGAATCCAGCACCTGCTCGCAATCGATATGCAGCATACCGTCGCAGTATGCCGCAAGCTGTCCCGCAGCCGTATCAACAGCCCGATCCATTCCTGCCTCCATTATTCTTTTTTCTCTTTCTAAATTACCTGCACAATCTTCTCTCCACGCAATCAAATAAATTACAGTCAGAAAAATAATCGAAAAAACTGCTGAAAAATGATAAAGCTTCATATCTCCCCTCCGGCCAGCCGCTCCAGCAGGCCATCCCTTATGGCACCGCTTTTTATGCTCCGCCTTCCGTCCAGTTTCCAAAAACAAAACCCGAAATAAAAGCGCTCCAGACCGTCATAATGCATTGTAATCTGAAATCTCAGCAGGTCGCCCGTATGAAACGGATAGACCTGCTCTCCAAGATAATTTATCGTTTCTGTTTCCTCCAAAGCAGCATACTTCCAGCCGTTTTGCCCGGAAGCCACTTCAAGAACAAGCTTTGCCTCGGCAAGAATTCCGCTGCCCGTACCGGTCAGTTCTCTGATGGTCTCTGCTGTGCAGTAACCCTGCCTTCGGATAAGCTGAATATATTCGTCCGCGCGGGCGGCACAAATTTCAAATTCTCTATCCCTAGCCTTTACATGCAGCGTTATGGCCGGAATAAAGAACATAAGCAGCAGAGCGGCAACCAGATCCAGACATCGTCCTTTCATAAAAGTTCTCCTCCGCAGATATATATAACTTTATTTTCCTCTTTGCCATACAGGCCGGGCGGTAATGCAGCATTCCTTTTCCTGCGGATGCATACCTGAAACATATTTTCTTCCTTCAGCATAATTCGGCCGTTTTCTCTTAACTCATATTCAATCTGCCCCGTATAATAAATGTGCAGCGGAAAATCATCCGGGGTGCTTTCTCCTTTTTTTACGGGCAGAAAGTATTTCCTTGCAAACTTTATTTCAAAGGAAAATTCTCCGGAAAATTTGTGAAAAGCCTTTTTATACTCTTCCAGACTTTCCGCTGATATTTGCCGCTCCCGCATAATTCTGCAGTAAAACTGCTCTGTAAGATCAATTAGATATGCCTCTGCTTCTCTCATACAGTATTTTCGAAGCTCTGCTGCCGGCACCAGAGTCAGCTGCAATATACAGAGCGTAATGCCAAACCATCTTCCGAGTACCTCCATTCGATCCACCTCCATCTCAGCAAAGCATTTCCGATAAACTCAGTCAAGACACACCTCCTCCCACAGCCCGTTTTCCAGCAGCACCAGACATTTTTCCTGCTGTATACGGAATTTTTCTGCATATCCCTCATCTTTTTTCAACCTTCTTTTTACTGCTTCATCACTTCCTTCTATCGGGAGAAAATTCACAAGAGATATAAAAAGGGAAACGGCCGCCAGCAGTCCCTGAAACAAAAAAATATTTTGGTTCATCGGAATTTTGGCTGCAGAAAGGAACAGGCTGCCGCAGACGGACGCCATGGAAAGATATAAATTAGCTCTGCTTCCTCCTGCTGCCGCCTCAATATAACCTTCCCGTCCGCTGCAGAGAACAACGCAGCATCCGGGAGATACGCTTACTTTTCTTCCCTTCCACAGCCACGGTCTGTTCTTTCCACCCGGAAAAATCAGCCGTCCTACCCGGAGAACAAGCAGAAATCCTCCATGCTTTGCCGCTCCGAGCAGATGCCCGAATTCATGGACAAGCGCGGATAAAAAATAGGAGATAGACAGCATGACAATGCAGCGAAGCCCCAACAAAAACAGTTTATTGTACATGAAGAACCTCAAAACCGGTTTCCGGCAAAAACGGCGCCGGGTCAGGTATTCTGTGCAGCTGCGCAAATAAGAGCCAGACAGCTGCACAGAACAGAATCCCTCCGACACAAAGCTCAATAAAGTCGGAAATCTGTTCCATTTCTCCCCTCCTCCCCTTTCAACCTGCACATTTCTCTGCACCTTACAAACTCCACACACAGAGTTACTTCATTGGCATTTCTCACCACCCTGCAAAGGTATGTCTCCTCCGGCCTGCAGAATCCTGCCTGCTCAGCCTCCGTAAGCTGAGTCAGCCCGTTTTCCGCATCAATCTGGATTTCCTGTCCCTCCTTGATCACAACCATTCCGAACCCGGCATCCCCCGCCTGAAAAAACCTGCGGTAAAAGTTAACAACATCGCTTCCCTTGAGCCTGGCTCCCTCATACCCGGTCAGTTCCTCCTCCGACAGCATTCTGGCAAAGCCTGTCATTCTCCCTCCAACCACATTCGCCATACTTTTCGCCTGCCGAAACTGAACCATGGCCATAGATATCAGAAGGCAGCTGATAATGGTCGCTGTACCCAGTGTCAGAAATCTTGTCGCCATCGTCAATGCAAATCCTTTTGAGACCTTCTCCGTTTTATCCATACACATCCCCCGTACTTATTGTTATTTGTTTGCAGTCCTGCTTCCAGGACAAACTATCCAGACTGTTTTCAGCGGAACTCTCCTGCCCAAAAGCTTTTTCGCCGTCCGTCCTCTTAACTACTGCTGGACAAAATCAATACAGATAATCGTTCCGTTTGCGTTTTTGATTACTCTTCCCAGAAAATCTGCCTGGGGATTGATATAATGATCCGCCCCCTTCTCCTGTGTGGTTGCCAGCAGAAACCCTGCTTCCACCTCCTTTGATATTGCGTTTTTCTGCTCATCATAATAGTAGTTGTAGCATACAAAATCCGAAGCCTTTGTTTTTACGCGCACCGCTGTATATTCCTTCTGCGATACCAGCCGCTCAATCAGAAGTCCGACCTCATTTCCGCTTACCTCCAGCCCGTCGTACATCGCTCTGTCCAGCTCCTGATAGTCCTCCATCATCTTGTTATACTGGTTTGTCCCGGTATTGATCGCCGTCTTCCCCTGTTTTGACATATAGAGCGCCAGTGAACATACAACGCACACGATAATCACCGCAACGCCTATTACAAGTGCTCTCGTGGCAGTAGTCAGCCCGAACCCCTTCCGGTTCATCCGGTTCCCTTCACCTGCAGCCTCTCCTGTTTTCGTTCTTCTTTCCGGTTTCGCATATTCCCTGCCTCTGCCTTCCGCCGCACCCATTTTTCTGTTTTCAAAAATCACATTTTGTTCCATCATACAAAACCTCCTCTGGTTCTCCATCTGCAGATAATCAACCTGTATTTTAATAATAGCATCTCATTACCTTTTTCAGCATCCGCCGGCATTCATACTGCCGAAATACTGCCGCTGTACTGTGCGAGCATTCGGAAACATTCTTTCATAAACGGCACAATCAGATAGCCGAACAGCAGCAGAAGCCCTGGGATGCATGCCAGCAGCATTGCGGCCTCAGCCGTATTCTGCTGGTGAATTTCCGTCTCCAGCTTCCTGTTTTCGCGAAACTCCTCGATATCCGATTCCACTTCATCGAACGCTTCCGCCACTCCGGTTTCACCGGCCATATAAAACATATCCGCCAGCCTGCGGAACGGAGCGTAATCCTCCCTTCTCCACAATGCCAGAAAAGCCTCCTGCTCCCCTCTGCTGTAATCTCCAAGACACTGCATCAGGGATTCCCGATACAGCTCTGCCTGCTCCGCAATATGTTCAAGCAGCTCTCTCGTTGTAACGCCGGGCAGCTTCTTTTCAAGTGAAAGCACAAACTGAAAACAAAGCACCTCCTCCCGCCTGCGATCTGTCAGAAACATGCGCTCCAGCCACATTCGCCATACCGGCTGCCAATAACCGAAAATCGGAGCCGCCAGTATCACAGCCATCCAAAATATAATCCGTTTCCATTCCGAACCTGCCGTCACTGCACTTGCCTGCTCCAGCATTGCCGCATTTGCCGAAAAGCCTCCGAGCATCAGCAGCAGAACAAGTGCCCCTGCCTCTGCTGCCGCTGCCGCAATGCAGCGGCAGAGAAAGAACTCTTCGACGGTTCTTGTATCCCCGATCTTTTTCAGTTCGGAAGCACGTCTTAAGTTTTTATCCGGCCGGCTCGCCAGACAGCGCTGTACAAAGCGCTGAACCGGTTCCTTACCGGAAAGTCTTTTTGCCGTTCCAAGCAGCACGGGCCGGTATCTCCTCCCCTTCCACTCATCCAGAAGAAGATACATGGACAGCGTAACCACAAGCGCAAGAAGCTCAATAATACGCCCCGGCATGCCGCTGTAAAAAATTTCCAGTTCAGGAAGGTTTCCAACCGCCCACCGCCGGATCGCGGGCATGGTGAATACAGGCACCACGATAACCAAACACAGTCCGGCGAGCAGGTGAGCCAGCTGTTTCTTTCTTCTTGACTCCTGTTCTACCTCCCGCCGCAGGCAGCCAAGACAGTGCTGCATAGCGGAGGCACCGTCCTCTCCCTGCTCATCCCCCTGTTCCTCCACAATGGCAAGCTGCGTGATCAGCATTCTGTAAAATCGGTTCCTGACCTGTTTTTTGTACCGCAGAATTCCGCTGTCCCGATCCTTTCCGCTGAGGATACCATAGATAATTTCCAACTGTACGGCTGCCGTTCTTTCGAGCCCTGCCGCAGCGCTGCGGACTGCCTCCGCAATATGGAAGCTCCGATAATACTGATGCCGGATCCCTGACAGTATACGTACAAAATCCCGATCTGCAAACCGCCTTTCTCTTTCCCGTGCGATGCGGCATCCCTCCCGAAATATTACAAATCCAAACAGAACAGCCAGAAAATACTTAAGATAACCGTCCGTATAAAGAAAAATCACCGGTATTCCGGCCGTCTGCACAAGAGCGACCGAAATCAGCAGACTTCTTGCCTTCTCACGGCATTCCGACTCAGAAAACGGATAAAATTCCCTAAACAGTTCCACTGCACAGCGGTACATAACTTTCTCCTCCCTCCTCCGGAACCAGCACCGCTGCGGCATCCTCAGAACTCCATCTGCTGTAATTCCGCCGGATCTGGTCGGAATGTTCTCTGCTGATCTTTCCGCAGAAACAATAGCTCCCGTTGACAAGCTCCAGAATATTCTTAGCTTCGAACCGGTCTTCTCCGCAGTCAGCCAGCTCGGTGATTCTACTGATAAAGCGGTGTCCGTTCCGGTCTGCTTCCATGTGAATGTCAAAATGCAGCGCATCAATTACCTGACGTTCCGCCACCCGCTCGTCGTGGAACCCTGAGTGCTTCAGCAGAGCATTTCTCATATAATCAACCAGCTTTTGTGTTGTTCGATGATGGCTTGTACATATAGTAAAACGTCCCCCTGACTGAGCGATCTGTATCAGGGCATCGGCAGTTTCCGGTTCATTGATTTCCCCGCATATCGTCACATCGGTATCCGTCTTTTTGAACAGGGATATAACATCCTCCAGCTTTCCGCCGCCGTATTCCTGCATTGCATGTATATTTCTTTCCGGATACAGTTCACCCAGCCTCAGCTCAAAAGCCTGCTCTGCCACCCGGATACTGCAGTCAGGATCGATGAAGCCTACCAGGTTCTTGAGCAGAGTTGTTTTCCCGCTTGCCTGCTCCCCTGTAATCACAATATTCCTGCCTCCCTTAACAAGCATCCGGAGCAGACTGACTGCCAGTCCGGAGTTATGATCCGTAAGCAGTTCGTCAATGCTGCCGATCGGAGCGGTACTGAATTTTCTGACATAAAAAGCCCATCCTTCCGACGCCGGCGGCCGGGTGACAACGACTCTCATATTGTTCTGCAGACTGGTTACTAAAAAACAGTTTTTCCTGCTCAGCTGTACTCTTGGATGACTGCGCCCAAGCTTTTTCACAACGCATTCCAGTGCATTCTCGGACGGAAAACCGAGAAAGCTCAGACGTATCTTTTTTCCCCGCAGCATAACATAAATTACCTCGTAGCCTTGTTTTCTGCTGTCTGCCGTATTCCCGGCGCGCTGGCACCCGCCGCAGCCCGCACTGACGCTGTCGATGGCGGTACGCTCGGTAATCAGAAGGTCACAGACGGAAAAGCCATACAGTTCTTCATAAATTCTCTGTGTCAAAATATCCAGCTTTTCATAAAAATCCAGACTTCGGCCGTATTGCTTCCAGGCATGGCGCAGCCCGTCCGAATCCAGTTCGGAGCCGCCCGTTTCCTCCCCTGCAGCAGTCTTTGCGAATTGGTCCAGCAGCAGCGCCAATCCATCTGCGCCATACTCCTTTTCATAGAGATAGATCAAAATTTCAAAACGATCCCGATCTGTCAGCGCCTCCGGCCGCCCAACCGGAATAATCCGGTCGAAAACACTCTCATCAAGTTCCGGCAGTTCTTCCAGAATTTCCCTAATGTATTCCCTGACATAAATCCTGTCGCTCTCATTGCCGAGCCCGCAGCCGTACAATGCCCGGTACAGCCTTGCAAGAGCGATATCGTCTTCCTCCGTCTCATTGCCTCCCGCCGTATACACCAGCTGCTCAAGCCGCCGTTTTACCTCGTCCGCGAGCCCTTTCAGCGAGAGTTCTTCCAGGCATGGCTTCTCTTCGTTCTCTTTCCTGAAAATCAACAAAAACAGATATCCTGCCATACAGACGCAGGAAAATAATGCGAACAGCGAATTAATCGTACGCTCTCCTCCTTATAGCCTCCGGCTGATCTCTCTGTCAAAACGCCGGACTGCCCCGATGTATTTTCTCATTTCCTCCGATACGGCGATCCTTTCCCAGCGCTCCCATTCGGCTGCCAGCTCTCCGTCCATACAGGCATCCCATACCTGCGTACAATGGGGTATCCCGGCACTGTTGCGGCAGGTCAGTCCGCCGAAACGGCGGCGCAGATTGTAAAGACTGTATTTGGATTCGGAGTCATAGCGGCCGAACAGATAAAAACGGTACGGCTCCCCCTGCAGCAAGGGCGGCCTGGACAGAAGCTCCCTCAGGTGCCGCATATTCTGCTCTGTCCCGTGAACAACCAGCGCCGCTCTTTTTATCACAAGCTCTCCCAGCCAATCCTCCTGCCGCCCCGCATCGCAGATAATCAGTTTATAATAATTCTGCAGACAATCCAGGATCTGAAACAGCCCCTCGCGGTATTCTACGGCAAGCCTTCTTTCCTCGGGGTAATTGCCGTACAATAAATCCAGTCCGGCCGTTACCTGCCGCATACAGCCCGATACTCCCTTCTCATCCGACTTTCCCGCCACAACAAGCTTTCGCAGCGTCTCCATTCCGGTTTTGCAGGATTTTTTTTCAAGCGCAGCGTTCCTGCGAAGAAAAAAATTCTCGGGATTGCCCTCTCCTCTGCGCACGGAAAAAAACAGAACCCGCCCCTCGCCCTTTTTTGCACGCCAAAGGGCATAGACTGCCGCATTCACAGATACCTCGGAGGTTCCGTTCCCTCTGAAAGCGATTATCATTTTCATTCCCCCATCTCCGCGCGCCGAAAGCATCCGGCAAAACCCGGAGCCAGCGCCTCCTCAGGAAAAACTGCCCGCACCGTAGCCTTCAGATAGTTCTTGTAGCTGCGGGAAAGCCCGCGGAAACAAAATCTGTTCTGGTACTGGCACTGCTCACGGAGCCGCTTCTCCCTTATGCTGTCGTTGCAGTAATAGGCGGACTCCTCACAGACGGCCATGCCGCTCTCTTTCATCCCCCAATCTGCAAGACGTCCTTTTCCCCTTCTTCCTCCTGCATTTCTGAATACAAGCTGCCGATACCCTTTCCCGTGTTCGGACAGCTCCGCCAGACGCTGAATATGGTTTCGCTCCCCATCGGTCGTATAAACAATATGCGTGCAGAGTCCAAGTCTGTCTCCCGCTGAAAAGCCGAGAAACAGCAGGCTTACATCAAATTCCGCCAGCTCGTTCCGTCCCATGGCCCGGGTAGTAAAAAATGTCCCTCTGTATTCCACCAGCTCAGAGCAGGTATCCGTTCCCGGAATCACCGGCACACTGTAATAAAGCGCTCTCGATTCCGAATAATCCGCCATAAGCACCCTTTTGCCCATCTGATGGAATATTCTTGACAAGTACAGGATTGTGTCCTGCACGTCAAGTCCGACAAAGCCTATAATCCGATTATTCAAAGCTTTTCTGCTCTCCTCTCTGTCGCGCCCCAATTTCTTCCTTCCTGATTCAGAATTGTCTGCTGCAGCAGGAGAAAGGTGGTTTTTTTCAGTTCCTGCATAAAATATCTTTCTTCATCACTGTTATTGCTTTCAAAACGGGCTGATATAAACTCGATTAACCTGCCGGAATCTGCAGCCCATGCGAATTCATCCAGATGCGGAATCACTCCGAGCTGATCCCTTCTGAAATTAAATTCCGACAGAATGGATTTTACAGTTACGCTGCTCCTTCTGTCATAATTTCCGATTATAAAAAACGCTCTGGGGATTAGTGAAGAATAATTTTGAAAGAAATTTTGAATTTCCTGCATATCCTGGCGCAGTGTTACCACTACAATATCCGACTCGCCAAGAATTGTTTTAGAACTGATATTATTTTCCCTTCCCGTATCAATAAATGCAAGCTCATCTCCGGTTCGGAACCGCTTCAGCACCGGCAGCACACTGCAGTGAAACTCATAATCAAATGCATCCGGATTTTTTGACAGGATGGGAACATAATACAGGCCGTTCTGAAGAACCTCTACCGCCCTGTAATCTCCAAGTTTCCGAATAGCCTTTAGACCGTTTTTTCCGGAAACATCCGTCTCCCTCCCGAAATAGTAGGGTTCCTCCGCCACCTTTCCCGCCGTACATTTTGGAAAAAGGCACCGGGATATCCCTCTGACATTATAATGATTCTCAAAAATAGTGATTTTTATTGGATAAGCCAGTACTCCCGTCACACTGATCGCCGCGAGATTACTTGTCACGCCGCTTTTCCTGCAATTACTCCAGTGTGCAATTCTCAAAACTCACTCCCTTCCGGCACAGCAGCCGGCAGTAACCTGAGTTCATAGACGATTTAGACAATTCTATTTTATGAAATCGACTGCGATTTGTAAAGAGAAAATCGAATGACTTTTTTCACAGACTTTCCAGCCTTTTGTTGTTATATTTTCACAAAAAAGATTACCAATCCTTTTTGATTGTTCCTCTTTTTTCTGAGCCTTTCAAGTAAAGTAATAATCACAAATCCCATATATATACTTCTTCAGTCAATGTATGGCAAAATTGCTTTTTAATATGAAACTGTTCTGTTGAAACATCCTCTTTTGCAAGGCTGCCGAACTTTTTCTTTTTTCTTAAAATCTCTTACAATTTCAATTAGCACCTTGCAAGAAGTCCGGCAGCATGTTATTTTGGATTACAGGATTAGAATTTCATCGCACAGCTCACGGAGGAACAGCCCGATATGATAAAATCAACGGTATACATGCTGTATTTCATCAGTACTATTTCTTTTATTTATTCTATAATAATAGCAGCTTACTCCGGAATTCAAACCTCCTTTTTATGGTTCTGGCCCTTTCTCGGAATATGCTGCTTCGGATATGCACGGCTTCTGAACCGCGCGGCCGTACAGGCTCAGGAAAAATCCGGCCGTTTTCCTGCCCTCCTGCTGACCACACTGTTCTGGCTTGCCTTTCTGCTTCTGTTTCTGACGGAATGCCTTCTTCTGCACACTGCAAAAAAAGAGCCGTCACCGAATGTTTCCCATATAATTATTCTGGGCGCACAGGTGCGCGGAGATACCCCTTCGCTCTCGCTCCAGGCCCGGATTGACACTGCCGCAGAATTTATGTTTGCCCACCCCCAGGTCACGGCCATCTGCTCCGGCGGACAGGGCCCCGGTGAAAATAAAACCGAAGCCGCGGCGATCCGCGATGGCCTGATTGCTGCAGGCATAGCCTCCGACCGCATTCTTCTTGAGGAGGCTTCGACCAGCACAGTGGAGAATCTGCGCTTCAGCCAGCCGCTCCTCCCGTCCCCATCCTCATCCACGGTAATCGTCACAAACGATTTTCACTGTCTGCGCGCAGGCCTTATCGCAGGAAAATGCGGCTATACGGACAGCTCCACCCTCGCTGCAAAGCAGTTTCTTCTCACAACACCGCACTATTATATACGGGAATTTTTTGCTCTGCTCAAGGATTTTTTTGCCGGGAATCTGTAGGGGACAGCCGCCGTGCGAAAACAATTCCCGGCTATGCAGGCAGTACCGGCAATATCCTTTCCGCTTCCTCTTACGATAAAGGATATAAAAAGGGCCCGCAACCATTTCGATTGCGGGCCCTTTGAGGCTTTTATGATCTGATCAGCAGACACCCTGCGCCAGAACTGCATTGGCAACCTTCTCAAATCCGGCAATATTTGCTCCGGCAACATAATCCCCTTCGCAGCCATACCTTTTTGCTGCATCGTCAAGGTTATGGAAGATGTTGACCATAATGCCCTGGAGCTTTGCGTCAACCTCCTCGAAGCTCCAGGAAAGACGCTCGCTGTTCTGGGACATCTCAAGCGCGGAGGTCGCCACACCGCCGGCATTTGCTGCTTTGCCCGGCGCAAACAGAACCTTGTTCTCCTGAAGATATTTTGTCGCCTCAAGCGTGGTCGGCATGTTCGCTCCCTCAGCAACTGCGAGACAGCCGTTGGCAACCAGCGCCTTTGCATCCTCCAGAAGCAGCTCGTTCTGCGTTGCGCAAGGAAGAGCAATGTCGCATTTTACCTGCCATACGCCGCGGCCTTCGTGATATTCGCTGTTTGGACGATAATTTTTGTATTCGGTCAGACGTGCACGCTTAACCTCTTTGATTTCCTTGAGCACTGCGACATCAATGCCGTCCGGATCGTATACCCAGCCGGTAGAATCGCTGACCGTCACAACCTTCGCGCCGAGCTGCTGCGCCTTCTGAACCGCGTATGTCGCAACATTGCCGGAGCCGGAAATGCAGATTGTCTTGCCCTTGATATCAATGCCGTTGCATTTCAACATCTCCTGGGTCAGATACAGAAGTCCGTAGCCCGTGGCCTCGGTTCTGGCAAGCGAACCGCCGTAGGAAAGGCCCTTGCCGGTCAGCACGCCCTCGTATACGCCGCGGATCTTTTTGTACTGCCCGAACATATAACCGATCTCCCGCGCACCGGTTCCGATATCGCCCGCCGGCACATCCTCATCGGCGCCGATGTATTTGTAGAGTTCGTTCATAAAACTCTGGCAGAATGCCATAACTTCCCGATCCGACTTGCCCTTCGGATCAAAATCCGAACCGCCCTTGCCGCCGCCGATCGGAAGGCAGGTAAGGGAATTTTTGAAAATCTGCTCGAACCCGAGGAATTTGATGATGCCGATATTAACGGACGGATGAAGGCGAAGACCTCCCTTGTACGGCCCGATCGCATTGTTGAACTGAACGCGGTAGCCGGTGTTTACCTGAACCTGTCCCTTATCGTCCACCCACGGCACGCGGAATTTGATCTGTCTGTCCGGCTCGGTGATTCTCTCCAGAAGGGCTTCCCTGCGGTAAACCTCCTCATTTTTTTCAACAACCGGCCTCAGCGATTCAAGAACCTCCTTCACCGCCTGGTGAAATTCCGGCTCGCCCGGATTTTTTGCAATCACTCTCTCAATTACTTCATCAACGTATCCCATAATCTGCACTCTCCTTTTTTTCTGTCCGCACAGGAACACCCGTTATTCCTTTTCGCTGAAAAATTCTTTCCGGAACATAATCCTGCAAAACCAGGAGAGTTCCGGGAACTTTTCGGAAACCTTCTTGAAAAATCCTGTACGGCATATTATTCTTTTATATGGAGCAGGAAAATATTCCGGCCCGGCCAAATGCAGCACGCTCTGCTTTTCCTGCAAAACATCTGCACAAAAAAACGCGACACAAAGAGAAAGCCGTACGCCTTTGTATCGCCTTTTGTCATTATACAACATCGCGGCGTTCATTTCAAGAATTTTATTGCTTTAAAGCAAAAAATTTTTTCAATTCTCTTCCAGCACCCTGTTTTACAGGAATTTCAGGCGCTCTGCCCCAAGACCTGCCCCGGTATTCTCTTGACCGGAATTCCGCAATATGCTACAATCCCATAAGATACAAAAGTACTTATCTTGCGGAGGTAATAATATGAAAATTGAAACGCAGTGCCTGCACGCCGGCTATACGCCGAAAAACGGGGAACCCCGCGTCGTACCCATCGTTCAAAGCACCACCTACTGCTTTGATTCCACCGAACATATCGCTCAGCTGTTCGACATGCCGACGGAGTTCATGTATTCGCGATTTGCCAATCCGACCGTCGATGCCGTGGAGAAAAAAATCGCGGCGCTTGAGGGAGGGATCGGCGCGATGTGCACCTCCAGCGGGCAGGCCGCCTCGCTGCTCTCCATTTTGAATCTGTGCAGCGCGGGCGACAGCTTTATTGCCGCTGCCACAATCTACGGCGGAACGATCAATCTGTTCGCCGTAACGCTGAAAAAGCTTGGAATCGAATGCATTTTCGTAAATGCAGACGCCGGCGAGGACGAGCTTGAGGCGGCGTTCCGCCCGAATACAAAGGCTGTTTTCGGGGAGACCCTTGCCAATCCCGCCCTCACCGTATTTGATATTGAAAAATTTGCCGGGCTTGCCCACAGACACGGCGTTCCGCTGATTATCGACAACACTTTTGCGACGCCGGTTCTCTGCCGCCCGTTTGAATTCGGCGCGGATATCGTCGTGCATTCCACTACAAAATATATGGACGGACACGCCGTACAGGGCGGCGGCGTTATCGTGGATGCCGGAAGCTTTGACTGGACGAACGGCAATTTTCCGGATTTTGTGGAGCCGGACGAAAGTTACCACGGCGTTTCTTATACAAAAGCTTTCGGCCCGATGGCCTATATTATCAAGGCAAGAATGCAGCTGATGCGCGATTTCGGCTGCTATCCGGCTGCAAATTCGGCCTTCCTGCTCAATCTCGGGCTCGAAACTCTCCCGGTTCGCATGCGTCAGTACTGCATAAACGCGCAGCGCGCCGCCGAATTTCTGGAAGGACATGAAAAAGTTGATTCGGTCAATTACCCCGGACTGGCATCGAACCGCTATCATGAGGCGGCAAAAAAATACCTCCCGGACGGCTGCAGCGGCGTAATTTCCTTCTGTATCCGCGGCGGGCGCGGCAATGCCGTAAAATTTATGGATCATCTCGAGCTTGCCTCCAATGTGGTGCATGTTGCGGATATCCGCACCTGCGTCCTTCACCCGGCCTCGGCGACCCACCGCCAGCTCACGGAGGAACAGCTGGCGGCAGCCGGGATCGACGGCGGCATGATCCGTCTTTCCGTCGGACTGGAAAATATTGAGGACATTCTCGCTGATCTGGAAAAGGGCTTTGCCGCCATTTAATCCGGAAATCCGATCTGACCACCGGCCCGGAGCGCAAAAAACAGGCAGAAAACACTTTTTGCTTATCGGTCTGCTTCTGCGCTGTCCGGGCAGGCGTGCTGATGAAATCAGTCCGGCCCGGCGGCTCCGTTTCGCAAGAGCGCTGTCCGGGCAGGTGTGCTGACGAAATCAGTCCGGCCCGGCGGCTCCGCTTCGGAAGAGCGCTGTATGAGCAGGCATGCCGATGAAAAGGCTGCCGGATCGTTATGTTCTCTTCCACACAGGCAAGATAACGGATAAAGCCTGTTATTTAGGAAGAAACATATCTGCGATCTGCACGGCAGCCTTTTTTCTCTGTTTATTTTCCCGCCTCAAAAGTCTCGAGGCGCGCCTTCATTGTCTTGTTAAAATTCTGTACTCTGCGGTCATACTCCCCGTCCATCAGCCGGGAGGCAAGCAGAAAATCAGCCGTGGCAAGATTGTTGGCCACCGGAATATCATAGACGACCGCAATCCGCAGCAGCGCCTTGACATCCGGATCGTGCGGCTGGGATTCCAGCGGATCCCACAAAAATACGACAAAGTCAATGCCGCCCTCCACAATCCGGGCGCCAATCTGCTGGTCACCGCCCAGCGGGCCGCTGTTATATGCCCGCACCGGCAGCCCCGTCCGCTCTGCGACAAGCCGTGCCGTCGTCCCCGTCCCGCACAGAAAATGATTTTTCAGGATATCCTTGTTTTTTTCGGCCCATTCCACCAGCTCCTGCTTTTTTCCGTCGTGCGCAATCAATGCAATATGCTTTGTCTTCTCAATCTTGAAATAGATAAAATCATCTTCCACCATATTTGCTTCTCCTTTCATGATTTGCCCATTTTATCTCTGAAATATATCATTTCTATATTTTACATTTATCCCCATTTATTCCGTTTCACGCCCGTCTGCCTTCCGCCGATGCTATGAGCCCTTCTTGTCTTCCTTTTCTTCATACGCCGGCATCTTTTCCAAAATCCAGCCTGATCTGCATCCGGTTCTTCCCTTCCTCCATGCGCCCTATGTCCTTCCATAGTAGCATGATCCCGAAAAGAATTCAAGAACATACTTTGCATGACAAGCTCTTCCGATTTTACGTGCCGCCTTCCGATTCGGAAGCGGCCAAAGCCCCGCTCCTGCCGCAGACAGGCAATATTTCCATCCCTTTTTTCTCAGACATGCTATACTTGATATTCTATACGTAATAAACTGTTTAATACAGAAGCGGGGGATTGCCATGAATAAAAAAATCGTTGTCGCTCTCGGGCGCAGTGCGTTCGGTGAAACTTTTCCTGAACAGAAAGCCAATGTTAAGCTGGCGGCAAAGACCGTCGCCGATCTTGCAGAGGATGGTTTCCAGATCGTTGTTACACACAGCAACGGCCAGCAGCCCGGCATGGTACACAACCATGACGGAGTTTGCGCGCCTGGATCCGCGCTATACCGCCGCTCCGATGTCCCTTTGTTCCGCCATGAGCCAAGGCTATGTCGGCTGCGATCTGCAGAACGCCATCCGCACCGAGCTGCTTGACCGCGGCCTGTTCCGCACGGTTTCCACCATTATCACACAGGTAAAGGTAAGTCCGTTCGACCGCGCATTCAGCGAACCGTCCAAGGTGATCGGTCGCGTGATGAACGCAAGGGAAGCGGCTGAGAAAGAAAAAAAGGGCAATTATGTTATTGAACAGGACGGGATACACGGAAAAACCGGCACAACCATTGCCTGAGCCGGTAAAACACCAAATCCGGACACGGCTCAAGGGCCGGAGCTGTCCGGATTTTTACGCACCGCGACGGATTCTGACCACCGGCATTAGCCGCCGGAAATCCGGGACAAAATCCGTGCGGCAGCTCTGTAACCTATCTCAGCCTGCCGCCCTCAAAGCGGGCTCTCTTCTCAAGATTCCGTTCTACCAGCTCAAGTCTCCTCTCTTCCGATTCCCGCTCGTCCGGCATCAGATCCAGGGACAGCTCAAGGCTGGTGAGCAGTGCCTCGTCCATTTTTCCGCGGATCTGCCGTAGTACCTGAAGCTTTTCCGCCGCGCTTTCCGCATCCAGGAAACGCAGGAGCTCCGGGCGGATTCTCCCTTCCGTCTGCTCTTTGTCTTCCTTCTGCGCTGCAGCTCTCCCGTCCGGGGTTTCCGCAGCCTTTGTTTTGTCCGGCCCGGCCGTGCTCGGATTATGCGCATTCTCCGCCCGGCGGAATGCTCTCTCGTCCTTCTCCGGCCGATTCCACTTCTCAGCCTCCGTTCGCGTACCGCCGCCCGAATCCTGCGGCTGCACCCTCTCGAACCGCCGTTTTCCTGCAGAAAGAGGATATTTTTCGCCGTCCACAGCGCTCATAAACTCTGCGGCCTCCCTGACATACCAGCGGTAATCTCCGTACAGAGCCTGATAGACAACAAGCTCCCTGCCGTCGTCCGCATCGCACGCAATGCCGATAATCTGGTAAAGTCCTCCCTTAAAATGCCTGTAGAACTGCCCTGCTGCCGGAAGCTCTGCATCCGGCCCGGCCGAAAACAGTTCCCGGTCCGGCATCCCTTTTCCGTCCTTCATGGTTCCTCCTCTTCTGAAGCAATCTGCTCCGCTCATCCGGGTCAGAATGCTGCCGCTGCTCTGGAATTTTTTCTTATCCCTGCCCGATGTTCCGCCCGGCCTGCCGCCTGCTATTTTTTCTTTTCCTGCTTTTTCCGGTACTCCAGAAAATAAGCCGCCACCTCGCGCGTCACAAGCCTTTCGCGCACCATACGCTCCAGATCGGCTGCAAACCCGGCCTTCGGCATCCGATCCGACATTTCCTTGAGAATCCCGCTGATTTTCTCTCTGTATTCCGACGCCGTAAGAATTTTGTCCATCAGCAGAAGCTTCTGCCGCCTTGCCTCCTGATAATACGGGCTTTCCCCCTCGTCCGACAGTCCTTCAAAGGACACCGGAAGGGGCAGTATTTTCTGTAAATTTCTCACAGAAGTGTTTGTCAACTCAATTCCAGGTGCAAGCACATATAGATTTTTTGTATAATACTTTCTTCCTCCTGCCCTCTGGCGCTCCGTGTAAGTCGGAAGAAGTTCCTGGTAAGCCAGATTGAGAACGGAGGGCTTGCGGAGTTCCTCATACTCGGTTGACGGATTGATTTCCTCTCCGCGGCGGCAGGTAAGTCCCGTAACCTTCTTCAGCGGAACTGCAATATTTTTCGGTCTGGCCGACAGAACCAGCAGCTGAAGGTATCCCCGATCCTTCCACAGATACGCCGCGGACTGCCTTACGTTTTCCGCCGGAAAGGAATCGATCACAACCGGGACATGCTCTTTCTTCGCCCGGTAATGCACGAGCAGCTGCCGGATATCCTCTTTGGTGATCTCGGAGATCTGTCCGAACTTTGCCGGCTCCTCTTCCTTTCCTGCGTCTCTCTTTCCTCCGCGGGAAGAGCCCTTCTGGGTGCTCCTGCGCAGCTCTACCTCGCCGAATTTGACTGACTGGAGCAGCACGATGTCCATAACAAGGGAAAATACTGCGATCAGCGCCCAGACCGCGCCGCCTCCGGCCGCAGCAAACGCTGTCCCCGCGATCAAAAGCAGGAAAAGGCCGATTGCGGACCATAAAATCCGCTTTGTTTTTGCATTCCCGAACCGCAGCGCATTCCAATATTTTCCCATTTCCGCCTCCTGTTCTTAACGCACGTTTATCCTCTGTCTGTCCGCAAAAGCCAACATGCTACTGCTGCCGTCCGGCCGCCGCGCCTTCGGCGGTGTTCCCTTTGTTCAGGCTCCGTACTCCGGAGGGTTCCATAAAATGATTTTTCCCTCCCGCAGCGATTCCTGCACCAGAATTGTCCGCTGATTGGAGGAGCCTTTAAATCTCAGATTTACATTTTTCAGTGCTTCCTCAAATCTGCCGTCCACAAGGACGTCGATGCAGGAGAGCATTTCCGGCGTCTCTTTCCATTCTCTGCACATCCTGCCGCATATATCCTCATCAAACAGATAGCCGGAAAAGCACCAGATATCCTTGTCCGGAAATAGCTTTTTCACCCGCTTCAGCAGGGGAAGCAGTCCGGCCTGATTGCTGTGCTCAAACGGCTCTCCCCCCAGCACGGTGAGGCCGCGGATATAGTCCGGACGGAGCCATTGCATAATCTGCTCCTCCACCTGCTCCGTAAACAGATTTCCGTAATGGAAATCCCATGCCTCCTGATTAAAGCAGCCCGGACAGCGCCTTGTGCAGCCGCTGACAAACAGCGACACCCGCACGCCCGGCCCGTTCGCAACATCACAATATTTTATATCCGCATAGTTCATAATGATTTCTCTCCCGTTCCCCCGCCCGTCCCCGATGTGCCGTGCAGCAGTGCAGTCCGGTCAGAACATCACTGCAGCATTATTTCTGACCGGATGTTTCCGGGTTCTTTGGCTGCTACAGATGCAGAACCCGGGCGCTGATTTCCTTCGTCTTTCCGACATTCCAGAAATTTTCGCCGAGATAGCCGCAGGTTCGCCTCGTAACGTTCATTTTGGCATGATCCTTGTTGCCGCAATGCGGACATTCCCATTCCAGCCTGTCGTTTACAATAATCTCGCCGTCAAAGCCGCAGACATGGCAGTAGTCGGATTTCGTGTTGAATTCGGCATACTGGATATTCTCGTATATAAATTTTACGACCTCCTCCAGCGCTTCCAGATTATTCCGCATATTCGGGATCTCCACGTAAGAGATGGCTCCGCCGGAAGAAATTACCTGGAACTGGCTTTCGAACTTGAATTTGCTGAACGCGTCGATCTTTTCCCGGACATCCACATGGTACGAATTGGTATAGTACCCCTTGTCCGTCACATCCGCAATCTCTCCGAAACGCTCTCTGTCGATCCGCGCAAACCGGTAGCAGAGCGATTCCGCCGGCGTGCCGTACAGCCCGAAACCGATGCCCGTCTCCTCCTTCCAGGTATCCGTTGCTCTGCGCAGACGTTTCATGATGCGGAGCGCAAAATCAAGGCCCTTCGGGTCCGTATGGCTGACGCCTGTCATCAGCTTTGTCACCTCATAAAGACCGATGTAGCCGAGCGAAATGGTCGAGTAGCCGCCGTGAAGAAGCGGATCGATGGTCTCCCCCTTCTTCAGCCGCGCAATCGCCCCGTACTGCCAGTGGATCGGACTGACATCCGAGAGCGTCCCCTCCAGCGCCCGGTGCCGGCACATCAGCGCCTCAAAGCAGAGTGACAGCCGCTCCTCCAGCAGCTGCCAGAACAGTTCCTCGTCGCCCTGCGCAAGAATGCCGATCTGCGGCAGATTAAGGCTGACAACCCCCTGGTTGAAGCGGCCCTCAAACTGATACTGTCCGTTTTCATCCTTCCACGGTGTCAGAAAGCTGCGGCAGCCCATACAGCTGAATACGTTTCCCTCATAATTTTCCCGCATTTTCTTTGCGGAAATATAATCCGGATACAGACGTTTTGCGGAGCATTTAACTGCAAGACGCGTGATATAATCATATTTGCCGCCCTGAAGACAGTTATGCTCGTCCAGCACGTAGATCAGTTTGGGAAAAGCAGGCGTCACGAAAACACCCTTCTCGTTTTTGATGCCCTCCAGCCGCTGGCACAGGATCTCCTCGACAATCATCGCGTTTTCTTCCAGATATTCGTCGTTTCTATCCAGATTTAAAAATAAAGTGACAAACGGGGACTGACCATTTGTTGTCATTAATGTATTGATCTGGTATTGAATTGTCTGCACTCCGGATTTCAGTTCATCCTTCACGCGCTCTTCTACCAGCTCGTCCAGCAGTTCCGGCGCCAGCTTTCCGCCGAATTCCTCCTCATAGCGGCTCTTGTATTTTTCCCTTGTAATGCGCAGATATTTCCCGAGATGCCTTACGTCAACCGACTGGCCGCCGTACTGGCTGCTTGCCACCGCAGAGATAATCTGCGTCATAACCGTGCAGGCTACCTGAAAGCTTTTCGGGCTTTCGATCAGCTTGCCGTTCATCACGGTCCCGTTTTCAAACATGTCCCGGATATTAATCAGACAGCAGTTGAAAATAGACTGCAAAAAATAATCCGCATCATGAAAATGCAGAACTCCTTCTTCGTGAGCTTTGGAAATTTTTTCCGGAAGCAGCAGGCGTTTCGTCAGATCCTTGGATACCTCCCCTGCGATCAGATCGCGCTGCGTCGAGGCAATAATCGCATTTTTATTGGAATTCTCTTCCATAACATCCTTGTTGTCATGGCGGATCAGGCTGAGAATCGAATCGTCCGTCGTGTTGGCCTTGCGCACAAGCTCCCTTGTATAGCGATACAGAATGTAAGTTTTGGCGAGTGTATATTTCCCGTCCTCCATCAGCTTTTCCTCGATCACATCCTGTATTTCCTCGACCTGCATCGTCTCCCTCTGAAGCGACTCGATCGCGCGGACAATGCCCTCTATTTTGCCTTCGGAGATTTTCTCCTTCAGCTTAACCTCATCGTTCGCCTTGCGGATCGCGATAAGTATTTTATTTCTGTCATAATCAACGATTCGTCCGTCCCGCTTAATAACCTTCATATTTCCTTCATCCTTTCTTAGTCTGGCGACATTATTTCATGTCCTCCGGACATGCTTCCCTCCGGGGGATGCGCACGATTTGTCTTTGAAATTTTTCTCCCTGCGGTCGATAACAAATCGGCGCCGGTATAATGTCTGGCGACATTATACCATATAAAGGATGATGCGTCTACTGTATCTTGTAATGTTTTTTCGACTTTTCATTACTTTATACTATATCTAGTATTTGGAAGGCTGGGGTTTTCCCGGCTGCGGACGGGTTTTTCAGGGCTGCGGATCGAGAAAACTGCTCTCCATACCCATGGCAATCAGCGCGGGGATTTCCTCTGTAGAAAGTCCCTCCGGTTCATAATCCCGGATCAGTTTATACAGATTGGCTGTTCTGTAATCAGGGTCTGAAAGTTCTTCCGGTATCGCCTCCAACACGGTTTTTCTTGCCTGTTCGACGGAAATGCCCTCCTCCAGCTTTACCCGCAGTCTGCGCGCGGCAAGGCCGCAGGCGTAGGCGCATTCATAATCCGACAGCATTGCAGAGAGAAAATCCGAAAAAGAAATTTTTCTCTCCACCCCTTGTTTTGCACAGAATAGTATCATAATTTACTTCTCCTTTTTCTGATAGCTGTTTTGTATTATGTTTTTGGCGGACAAAACGCGAAAAGCGGCCGGCCGAACCCGGCCGCCGCCTTCGCTGGGACACCGATAACCTGCTCCCCGCCGCTTCAGAGCTCCAGCAGCCGGCGAATATCCAGCATGCCGCCGCCCTGCTGATTTCTCGGCAGACCAAGATTAACCGCGGATTGCCTCAGTCTGTGCCGGACGGCATCCGGCGTCAGCCCCGGCTCCTTCTGCAGAAGCAGGCAGACGGCGCCCGACACCATCGGCGTTGACATGGAGGTTCCGCTTTTTCTTGTGTAGCCCGCCCGCACAAGCCTGCCTCTGAGCGCTTCGTTTCTCAGCGCCGGCTCCCATTCCTCCGCGCGCCAGAGCCCATCCGCCGTTGTGTGCTTCCCCGGCGCAAAGCGAACCAGATTTCCTCTCCGGTCATGCGGCAAAGGTGCGAGGCTCAGTATTCCGCCCGCCGGAGCAACGAGATCCGGCTTCATCACACCTTCTCTCGTCGGCCCGCGCCCCGAATACTGATTTGCGAATTTTCCTCGCTCGGACGCTCCCACGGTAATCATATCGCGGCTGCAGCCCGGAACGGTAATGGACCCGGGAGCCGGGCCGAGATTTCCCGCCGCCCCCACTACGCAGATCCCGCTGTCCCACACCCGCTTTATCAGCTCAAGCAGACGGTAATATTCCATGTCGAGCGCCTCGCAGGCTGCCCCAAACGAGAGATTGAGCACGCGCACTCCGAACTCTTTTCCGCGCTCCAGCAGCCATTTCAGCGCCGCCATCACCGAAGCCGGCTCGCCGTCCCCTCTGTGATCCAGTGCTTTCAATACAATCAGTGAACATTCCGGCGCAATCCCGTGCCGGCTTCCTCCTGTCAGTCTGCCGCTGCCTGCCAGAATCCCGCAGACATGTGTCCCATGTCCGGAATCATCGTAGGGCATTCTTTTCAGATTTACAAAATCCCGAAAGAGCCGGAGCCGTCCGGACGGAATATCCGGATGCGCCCCGAGCCCGGTATCTATTACAGCGGCTGTGATTCCCCTCCCGGTGTATCCGGCGCGTAAAGCCTCGCTGGAATGAACCAGTCTGCATGCACGTTCCATCCTGCCTCCAGACCGGCGAAACAGAATTTTCAGCCGATAACAACGCAAATTCTGCTTTATTCTATTCCGCGGCCGGCGGTTTGGTGTCAGCAACCGTGCTGCCTCACCCCGGGCTAATCACCCCGATAATCAAAATCCGAAAAATGCCGGCGCTACCGCTCGCGCACCCGGAATTTTTTTGCCAGACCGACCGGGCAGTAGGAAAGCTTTGCCCGGCGCAGCGTCTCCAGTCCGAGATCATCTTCCCGGTTTACCAGCAGTGCATCTTCGTACTCGTGAACCAGAAACTGCTGATTGATAAAAGGATACAGCCCGCGTATTTGCGGATTTGCCTTCTCAATATGGATCACCGCCATGCGCATTCTTTCATTGTAGCTCCCGAGCGTAAAGGCCTCCAGAGCGCCGTCGATATAGACGCCTGCCATGCGCACATCCAGAAAGGAACAGCCGGTCAGGACATCCCGGATTCCGAGCAGCTCCCCGTCCAGCTCCTTCTCCTCCTCCGACAGCCGCGCATACTCGGCGTCCTTCCCCGTCTTCCACCGCTTTACAAATTCCCACACCTCCGGCGCATCACTGCAGCAGAGCGGACGGTATTCATAATGTCCTTCCTGTTCTCTAAGAAATGCATTAAGATGATTTTTCTTTTTATGAAGTTTTTTTCCAGAAAGATTCTTTAATGCCTGTGCATCATACAGATAATCCTCAGCATCGCGCAGCTCCGTAATCTCATATTGCTCCGGCGTGAGCCCGAGCAGCGCAAGGCTCAGCTCATCCGCCAGATGAATTACCAGCTTTTTCCCCGGCTCCTCGTGAAACCAGGAGCGCAGCTCCGTCCAGGCAGCAGGGAGATTCTCCGGTGTACAATACGGCACCGCAGCACAGAGCCCGCCGTCTTTTTTCATAATATAATGCAGCGCACCGGTTTCTCCGCTCTCCGCATACCGTATCTCAAAATAATCCTTCCATAGGTATTCTCCCATAAAAACACTGTCGCAGGTATTGTTGTCACGCAGAGTATGGTAGAACGACAGCCTGCCCGCGTCCTCCGCTCTGATCTGTTTAAATTTGAGATTCATTTCCATCCTCCGTTCACACCTCGGCGGCTGCAGGACTGCATACAGCGCCGCAGCCTTCCCGGGTGCCCGGCCGTCAACATGAGTATAGGTCAGCCCCGGTAAAATGTCAAATATTGTTTTTTAACTTTTTTCCATAGAAACAGGAAACTGGGCAAGCCCACGCTCATAAGATACATTGTAAAATCAATTTGGAGGCAACAACATGAGCGATTTATCTGCTACAAACTGTGGATGCGGCTGTGACAACAACGGGGTAGGCTTTGGCGGTGGCAACAGCTGCTGCTGGATTATCCTGCTTCTGCTGTTCTGCGGCAACGGAATGGGCATCGGCAACGGCAACGGCGGCTGCGGCGGCTGCGGCAACGGCGGCGGCGACTGCTGCTGGCTGATCATCCTGCTTCTGCTGTTCTGCGGCAACGGCTTCGGCGGCTGCGGCAACGGAATCGGATGCGGCAACAACAGCTGCGGCTGCGGCTGTTAATTCCGCTATGGGAGGGTTCGCCCTCCCATATTTTTTTGTAAAACGAAAAAACTATTCCTGTTTCCCGGTTCCCTCTGCCTCAGAGGCGGTTTTATCAAAGAATCCCTGTTCGATCCGGCAGATCGAAGGCCTGCAGCCGGAAAATTATTTATGCCTTCCGCTACAGCCGGCGAATTTTCTCTTGACATACCGGGCCCCGAAATGCAAAATAGACGGTAACATACTATTTGCAGAACGGAGAACACGATCCCGCGCTTTCCGGATTTCTGCGGAAAACGGAGGAAAACATGGCTGGATCTGGCTTTGGAACCATATTTCGCATCAACACCTGGGGGGAATCCCACGGCGAGGGCGTCGGCGTTGTAATCGACGGCTGCCCGTCCGGAATTCCGCTCTCCGAGGCCGTCGTGCAGGAGTATCTGAACCGCCGCCGGCCCGGACAGACCCGCTACTCCACGCCGCGCCGCGAAAATGACCGCGTGGTTATCCAGTCCGGCGTCTTCGAGGGACTTACCACGGGCACACCCATATCCATGGCAGTGTACAACGAAACGCAGCGCTCTTCGGATTATTCGGAAATCGCGGGATACTATCGTCCGGGGCACGCGGATTTTACCTTTGACGCGAAATACGGCTTCCGCGACTACCGAGGCGGCGGGCGTTCGTCCGGGCGGGAAACAATCGGGCGCGTCGCTGCGGGAGCAGTGGCCTGCGCTCTGCTCCGTGAACTCGGGATCGAGGTTTTCGCCTACACCGCCTCCATCGGTCCCGTAATATCCAACCCGGCTTCTTCCCTCCGGGAAAACCGCGAAAAAAGCCCTCTTTTCATGCTGGATCTTGATGCCTCCGCCCGCGCGGAAGATTACCTGCTGGAAACCATGCGGCAGCAGGATTCTGCGGGTGGTATTATTGAATGCTCCGTCACCGGAATGCCTGCCGGAATCGGTGAGCCGGTGTTTGACAAGCTGGATGCCTGCCTTGCCAGGGCTGTTTTTTCCGTAGGCGCCGTCAAGGGCTTTGAGCTGGGCTCCGGCTTCGGTGCGGCATCGCTTCGCGGTTCCGAAAACAATGACTGCTTTCTCGGCACGGAAAACGGGCGGGCTGTCAAAAAGACCAACCACGCGGGCGGAATTCTCGGCGGCATCAGCGACGGCTCCGAAATCTTTTTCCGCGCCGCCGTCAAGCCGACCCCGTCCATAGCAAAGGCCCAGCAGACCATAATGCGCGACGGTTCTCCGACCACAGTAAATATCCGCGGCCGGCACGACCCCGTGATCGTGCCGCGCGCCGTTGTTGTTATAGAGGCCATGGCCGCCCTGACCTTAGCGGACGCGCTGCTTGCCGGCATGGGTTCACGTATGGAAAATATCCTAAACTTTGCAAAATCCCGGGCCGTCCGGGATTGAAAGCCTGGCGGCGGCACATCCTCCTGTATATTGTACGCAGGGACAAGCCGCCCGGATGGCGTCCATCGCCGCACCGCTGATACCTGTTTATTGTACGCAGAAACAAGCCTCCGTATCCGTCGGACTTCGGTACGGAAGCTTGTCTCTGATTTACCGTCTGCTAAACATTCATACTTTTTCGATATTTGCATCAGTATATTTTCCGATCTGGAATTGCATGCAGCTTATGGACACGACGGTTCGGACAGCCGGAGCCGGCATGCCATTATTATGCTTTTCCGCCGGCTCTCTGCTAAGGAAGTATTCTGCTCACTGCAATCTGCGCTGTAATTTCTTTCCTCTGCGGTACGCTTTTCCCGCAGCCGGTTTGTGCAATATAATCTTTGATAATCTTAAGGATATGATCCGGCGTACTGTTTCTGAAATCATCCAGACTTCACAGCCCGGAATCATAATACAGACCAGCCCGTGTATCCTTTACTCCGGGAAGCCTCATCAGATGGCAGAGAGCACAGAGTTTCTGCGCATCCGCTTCTTTGATCTGCAAAAGTTCCGATATTTCCTCCCCGCTTTTTCCGGAAGCCAGCTCTATCATATCCCGTGTTTTCCTGCACCCGTGCGAGAGAACTTCCGAAATTACATCGGAATCCAGCGATTTGATTTCCTTAATATTTCTGTTTTAAAACTTTCCAGGCATTTACCTCTTCCTTCCAAGAGCACGGGCGGCTTTCTCACCATGGCAGCTTGTTCCCTGCCGCCGGCCTCTTCCCCCGAGCGCGCGGGGACTCAATTATCGGGATATTATTTTAATAATGCTTGACACGCCGCCGTTTCCGTGTATAATAAATTTCGACATTACGTGTTTAGAAATTCTAAACTCGAAGTTTAATATAGTATAGCAGCACAAGGAGCGGATTATGAAAATCGGAGGGAAAATCAAGGAGCTTCGCATTCAGAAAAGTCTGACCCAGGAGGAGCTGGCGGATCGCTGCGAGCTGTCGAAAGGTTTTATTTCCCAGCTGGAGCGCGATCTCACCTCTCCCTCCATCGCCACGCTTGTGGATATCCTGCAGTGTCTCGGAACCAACCTCGAAGAATTTTTTTCAAAGACTGCTTCCGAACAGGTTGTTTTCAGCAAGACAGACTATTTTGAAAAAATCGACAATGAACTGAAAAACAAAATTGAGTGGATCATCCCGAACGCCCAGAAAAACATGATGGAACCGATCCTTCTGACTCTGGAGCCGGACGGCTCAACCTATCCGGACAATCCGCACGAGGGCGAGGAATTCGGCTATGTGCTGAACGGAGCCGTAACCATTCATCTGGGGAGCCAGATATTCCGGGTTAAAAAAGGGGAATCCTTTTACTTTACCCCGAACAAAAAGCATTTTATCAGCGCTCCCGGCAGAACCGGCGCGCTGCTTCTCTGGGTTTCCACTCCGCCGAGCTTCTGAGCAGAACGGCTTTTTTGCTTCCCCTCACGGCGTTGCGTGGAAGCTCCCGTTCCGCACCGAATGTCCGCACAGCATCCATACCGCAGGCCGCCTGCGATATGCCGGAAAGAGGTATAACGATGATTGACAATAAACTGATCGAGCTGGTCAATATAACAAAGCGTTACGACGGCAATACCGTCATTGACGAACTGAATCTGTACATCCGCGAAAACGAATTCCTGACGCTGCTCGGCCCGTCCGGGTGCGGAAAAACAACGACGCTCCGCATTATCGGCGGTTTTGAGACGCCGGATGAGGGGAAGGTGCTGTTCAACGGGAAGGATATTACAAAACTTCCGCCGAACGAGCGCCAGCTGAACACCGTATTCCAGAAATATGCGCTGTTTACGCATATGACCATCGCGGAAAACATTGCCTTCGGGCTGAAAATCAAGAAAAAAAGCAGGGAATACATCAAGGACAAAATCAAATACGCGCTGAAGCTCGTCAATCTTGACGGCTATGAAAACCGCATGCCGGATTCTCTTTCCGGCGGCCAGCAGCAGCGTATCGCAATCGCCCGCGCCATCGTGAACGAACCGAAGGTTCTGCTGCTTGATGAGCCGCTCGGCGCTCTGGACTTAAAGCTGCGCCAGGATATGCAGTACGAGCTGATCCGCCTGAAAAACGAGCTCGGAATCACCTTCGTCTACGTCACACACGATCAGGAGGAGGCGCTTACGATGTCCGACACTATTATGGTGATGAACCAGGGCTATATCCAGCAGATCGGCTCCCCGGAGGACATCTACAACGAGCCGAAAAACGCGTTTGTGGCGGACTTTATCGGCGAGAGCAATATTATTTCCTCGACCATGGTGCAGGATAAGCTCGTTAACATTCTCGGCGCCGATTTTCCGTGCGTCGATACCGGCTTCGGGCAGAATACGCCGGTGGACGTTGTGATCCGTCCGGAGGATATTGATCTGGTAGCCCCGGAAAACGGCATTATTACGGGCCGCGTCACCTCCCTTATTTTCAAGGGCGTCCACTATGAAATGGAGGTTATGGCAAACGGCTACGAATGGCTTGTCCACTCCACCGACATGGCATCGGTCGGCAGCGAGGTCGGAATCCGGGTCGACCCGTTTGACATTCAGATTATGAACAAACCGGAATCCGAGGACGAGAAGGCTACTGCCGGCGAACTGTAGATTATTTGCAGCTGATTTTTTACAACAAAAAAGAACTGCAGCATTCATTTTTGGAGGAATTATGAAAAAGAAAAACACCATACTCCTCTCCACCCCCTACGGGCTGTGGATGCTTGGGTTTACAATAATCCCTTTGCTCATGGTTGTCGGCTACGGGCTGACCTCGCGTTCGGACGGCAGCTTTACGCTGGACAATATCCGCCTTATCGCTTCCCCGGAAAACCGGAGGGCGCTCTGGCTCTCTGTGCGGCTGTCGCTTTTGTCCACGCTTCTCTGCCTGCTGATCGCCTATCCGCTGGCGATGGTTCTCCGGAACATGAAATTCAAGAGCAACAGCCTCCTCGTAATGCTCTTTATCATGCCGATGTGGATCAATTCGCTGCTGCGCATCGTCGCCTGGCAGAACATTCTGGAGCGAAAGGGCGTGCTGAACACGCTTCTGCAGTTCCTGCACCTCCCTGCGGTCAACATTATCAACTCGCCGGCGGCGATTGTGCTCGGCATGGTTTACGACTTTCTGCCGTTCATGATACTGCCGCTGTACAATACCCTTGTCAAAATTGACGAAAATGTTATTAACGCGGCACATGATCTCGGCGCGGGAAATTTTCATACTTTTACTAGGATTATTTTTCCGCTCAGCATCCCCGGCGTAATCAGCGGCATCACCATGGTATTTGTGCCGTCGCTGACCACCTTCGTTATCTCCGACATCCTCGGCGGAAGCAAGGTGCTTCTGATCGGGAACGTAATCGAGCAGCAGTTTCAGAAGCTGGCAAACTGGCATTCCGGCTCGGGGCTTTCTCTTGTGCTGATGCTCTTTGTTCTGCTTTCTATGGCGCTTGTCGCCAAATATGACAAGGGAGAAGGGAGCGCAAACGTATGGTAAAATTGAAACGTTTCGGGCAGAAGCTCTATCTCGCCCTCGTGATCCTGTTTTTGTACGCACCGATTTTCGTGCTTGTGGGGCTTTCGTTCAACAGCTCAAAATCGCGCTCGAAATGGGGCGGATTTACCACAAAATGGTACCGTTCCATGTTTTCCAACGACACGATCCTGGCGGCGCTGCGGGATACGCTGATTATCGCCCTGCTCTCCGCCCTGTTCGCCACGCTGCTCGGCACCGTGGCCGCCATCGGCATCAACCGCATGAAAAAGCTGCCGCGCGCAATGATGCTCGGCGTAACAAATATCCCGATGCTGAACGCGGAGATCGTCACCGGCATCTCGCTGATGCTGCTCTTTCTCGCACTGAAGCTGGAGCTCGGCTTCTGGACGGTGCTGCTCTCCCATACATCCTTCAATGTTCCTTATGTGATTTTAAGCGTTCTTCCGAAGCTGAAGCAGACGAACCGCAGCACCTATGAGGCGGCGCTCGACCTGGGTGCAAAACCGCTCCGGGCCTTTTTTGCCGTCGTGCTGCCGGATATTTTCCCCGGCGTGCTCTCGGGCTTTCTGCTCGCCTTCACGCTTTCGCTCGACGATTTTATCATCACGCATTTTACGCGCGGAAACTCGGTCAGCACCCTTTCCACGCTGATCTATTCGGAGACCCGCAAGGGCATCAAGCCGGAAATGTATGCTCTTTCCACGCTTCTGTTTGTCAGCGTGCTCGTGCTGCTGATTTTTATCAACCGGGCCGGCGCGAAGCAGGAAAAGAAACGGCTGCAGCAGAATGCGGCCTGATCCGGGCAGGTAAACGGCTGCTCCCTGCTTGACCGGGCACCATGCACAATCCGGATGGGCCCGCAGGAGCCGGCGGAATCACCTTTCCCGCCGGTCAATACAAAAACGATTTCAGGAGGTATTTCACTATGAAATTTAAAAATGCAAGATGCTTTACCGCACTTTCCATCAGCTTTTTTCTTGCCCTTTCCGGCTGCGGAGACGGCGGGGAAGGCGATGATTCCGATCTCCTGCACGGCGGGGATGACGGGGATGCTTTCAACCTTACTGCCACCGGCAGCTACAAGGCCGGGGAAAACGGCGATGTCTACGTTTACAACTGGGGTGAATACATTGACGAGCGCGTGATCGACATATTTGAGAAAGATACCGGTATCCGCGTGCATTACAATTATTTTGAAGAAAATGAGGATATGTATCCGATTGTGGCGACCGGGGCAGCAAAATACGATGTGGTCTGTCCTTCCGACTACATGATTCAGAAAATGATCGACGAGGAGCTGCTGCTTCCGCTGAACTACGATAATATCCCAAATATTTCCAATATTGACCCGGAATACCTGAAAAGTGCGGAAAACTTTGACCCTGGCAATCTCTACAGTGTCCCGTACTGCTGGGGCACCGTCGGCATCCTTTACAATAAAACTATGGTGGATGAGCCGATTGACAGCTGGGGCGTGCTTTTTGACGAAAAATACTCCCAGGAAATCCTGATGATCAACAGTGTGCGCGATGCGTTTATGATCGCGCTCGAATATCTCGGCTACAGCCAGAATACAACGAACGAGGCAGAACTCGATGAAGCCCTTGAGCTTCTGCAGAAGCAGTATCCGCTCGTACAGGCTTACGTGGTTGATCAGGTGCGCGACAAGATGATCGGCGAGGAGGCTGCCCTGGGCGTGATTTATTCCGGCGAAGCCATCTACACGCAGCGTGAAAACGAGAATCTTGTCTATGTTGTACCGAAGGAAGGGTCCAATGTCTGGATCGACAGCTGGGTCATCCCGAAGACCGCACAGAACAAGGAGAACGCCGAAGCCTGGATCAACTTCCTCTGCCGGGCCGATGTGGCTCTTGCAAACTTCAATTATATCACCTACTCCACGCCGAACAAGGCGGCCAGAGAACTGATTGAGGACGAGGATATCCGCAACAGCGAAATTGCGTTCCCTGGCAGCGAAATCCTGGAGCGCTGCGAAACCTTCCGCTATCTCGGCGAGGAGGCGGAGGCAATGTATCTGAACAAGTGGAATCAGCGCGGAGGCAATTAAACGGTACAGGAAAAGGACTGCCGCTTTAAAGCAGTCAAAACGCTGCCTGCAGACCGGAAAGCTTCAACCGAAGCTGCTAATTTTAAGAAGCAGGCCGGACGCTGCAACGGAAGCCGCCTGCTTTTAGGAAGCACACCATACAGCTGCAACAGCAACTGCCCTCTTTTAAGAATTCAGGATACTGATGCTTAAAAGAGAGCAGAAATGCAGATATTTAACAAATAAAAAGGCCGGAAATACAGCAATATGAAATATATATGCTTTGTATTCCCGGCCTTTTCATACTTTTCTGTTCTGTCTATTTCTCCGGAATCTGAACGCGCCCGCGTCTCCAGGCACGGATATACCGGAAAGTTTGCTCCTCGCCCCGCTTTGCGAGCATCGTAAGAAGATACCTAAGCTGCTCTGCGGTCTGCGGATGAATCACCCGCTTCTTTTTCACGCCGTTATAATAATCCAGCGGACTTCGATCCCGGTACGCCGCCCCAAGATAGATCTTGCTTGCCGCCACACGGTCGCAGAACATCTCAATCACATAGCGCTTCGGCATCGGCACCGGGGACAGCATGCCGGTCTCCGGCTGATAGTCTGTCCAATACTCGAAATGATGGCGGTTGCGCCCCTTGTGATGCATCCACGCCCTGGAATAGCCGTATTCCTCCCTCTCACCCTCGTTCGGACTCCGGCTGCCCTGATAATATCGGGCTCCGGCAAGAAATTCGGCCGGCAAATACTTGGAAAGATCATGGAACAGACCCTGAAATCCGATGCCCGCCCGGAAGCAGTGGCGGATTACCTGGTGCCTGTGCTTTGTGATCGTCTTAAAATGCTCAATAAAATGGTATCGCTCCATATTTCTCTCATTCCTCCCGACGCTCAAACATTCCTTACCTTACCTCACCGCAGCGCGGCCCGCAAAAACAGCCCGGCCGTTTTGCGCCCTGCCGGTTTCGTCTGCACAATCTCAGCGGATCTCCGTCATGCCGCCCATATAAGGGCGCAGCGCCTCCGGAATGCGCACGCTTCCATCCGCCTGAAGATTATTCTCAAGGAACGCAATCAGCATGCGCGGCGGCGCCACCACCGTATTGTTGAGCGTATGGGCAAAATACTTGCCGTCCCCGCCGGCCACGCGTATCTTCAGCCGGCGTGCCTGTGCATCGCCCAGATTCGAACAGCTGCCGACCTCAAAATATTTTTTCTGCCGGGGCGACCACGCCTCGACATCGACCGATTTCATCTTGAGATCCGCCAGATCGCCCGAACAGCATTCCAGCGTGCGCACCGGGATATCGAGCGAGCGGAACAGATCCACCGTATTCTGCCAGAGCCTGTCAAACCATACCGGAGATTCCTCCGGCTTGCAGACCACAATCATCTCCTGCTTCTCAAACTGGTGAATGCGGTACACGCCTCTTTCCTCGATGCCGTGCGCGCCCTTCTCCTTGCGGAAGCACGGCGAATAGCTGGTCAGCGTGTACGGCAGTTTTTCCTCCGGCAGGATCTGGTCGATAAATTTGCTGATCATGGAATGTTCACTTGTACCGATCAGATAAAGATCCTCACCCTCAATCTTGTACATCATCGCATCCATTTCCGCAAAACTCATAACTCCGGTCACAACATCGCTTCGGATCATAAACGGCGGAACGCAGTAGGTAAAGCCCCGGCCGATCATAAAATCACGCGCATACGAAATTACTGCGGAATGCAGCCGCGCGATATCTCCCATCAGGTAGTAAAAGCCGTTGCCTGCCACACGCCGCGCCGCATCCAGATCCAGTCCGCCGAAGCGCTCCATAATTTCCGCATGATAAGGAATCTCAAAGTCCGGCACCGCCGGTTCGCCGTATTTCTGCACCTCGACATTCTCGCTGTCATCCCTGCCGATCGGCACGCTCGGATCGATGATATTCGGGATTGTCATCATGATCCTTCTTACTTTTTCTTCCAGTTCCGCTTCCCTCGCCTCCAGCTCAGCCAGACGCGCGGACTGCTCGTTCACCTGATTTTTAACCTCTTCCGCTTCGGTCTTCTTTCCCTGTCCCATCAGAACGCCGATCTGCTTTGAAAGCTTATTGCGGTTTGCACGCAGATTGTCGGCTTCCTGTTTTGCGGCGCGGTTTGCAGCATCCAGCGCAATTACCTCATCAACCAGCGGAAGCTTTCCGTTCTGAAATTTGTTGCGGATGTTCTGTTTCACGATCTCGGGGTTTTCCCGGACAAATTTTAAATCCAGCATGTTGATTGATTCCTCCTTTTTCTTCATAAACAGCACGGCAGATTTTTTGCGGAGTTCTGATTGCGGCTCCTGCCGCCGCAGAAAATAAAAAAACTTCCACCCCACCGATATGGGACGAAAGTTCTTCCGCGTTGCCACCCAAATTGTCCTGCCGCAAATCCGCCGGCTTTCCCCGCATCCTCCGAATACGGGCAAATCCGCCGGCTCGCGCCGCGACCTCTTAACGGCAGGATAAAGGCTGCCGCCCTCCGGCTTTCACCGGCAGCTCCGAAGTGGAAAGGCTTCTTCCTTTTCCGGCTCGCACCAACCGCCGGCTCTCTTGAAAATTCCGAAACCGAAGCTTCTTCTCCGCTGATATGATATTGTTTATTATAACCGTGTTTTATGGAATTTGCAAGCCCTTTATCAAGGACAACCTCATTCCTTTCATCCCATGAAACCTGAGCTTTGTGCAGGACAGGTTTATCATGCCTTTTATCATTTTACAGGATGCAATATTATCATAAGCTTTGTGCAGATTTAATCGAGTAGGAGGCGGTGATTAACCGCCGTCCTCTCACACCACCGTGCGTACCGTTCGGTACACGGCGGTTTCAAC
>ERZ808040.229-NODE-229-length-56261-cov-17.738555_pt1 | contig 56261 bp, 55 predicted proteins | sample MGYA00380191_ERZ808040 | MGnify/ENA primary metagenome ERZ808040 (study PRJEB31490, sample SAMN06133395) | mouse gut metagenome | isolation source: J6 | host: mice | place: China: Chengdu | collected 2015-05 ...
TGGGTACGCTCTGAAAAGGAACAGCTTGCCGCCGTGATGGAGCGCCACGGGATAGAGTGGGAGGACAAGGGCACCCACGACAAGCACCTGTCTGTGATGGACTACAAGAAAGAACAGCGGGCCAAGGAGATTGCCGAGCTGGAGGCGGTCAAGGCCAAGAAGCAGGGCCAGGTGGAGCGGCAGGAACAGCGCCTAAAGGAGCTGGCCCCGGCTGTGAGGAACATGGAGCAGTTGGCGGCGAAGTTCTCCGATGACCCGGAGCGGATATTGCCGGAGCCTGGGCCGCTGGAGAGCACCAAGTCCTACCGGGAGAAGAAAGCCAAGCCCCTGCTGGCGCAGATCGTCAAGGTGCTGCGCTCTTTGTACCGGGCCTATGTCGAGTTAAAAGGGAAGTATGAGCGTTTGCAGGGGGACTATGAACGAGCCAGGGAGGGCAACGAGCGATTGTCTGACCGCTTGCAGGAGGTGAAGCTGGAGAACAAGGCCCTGCGGGGGACAGTTGCCGATTTTGAGCGGGTCAAGCGGGCTTTCGGCCCGGAGGAAGTAGAGCGGGCCGTGGAGGACGCTAAACGCCGGGAGGCGGCAGAAAAAGAACAGCGGAGGGCGAAGCGGAAGTTTAGCCGAGGGGCAAGGTAATGAACACCAGGAGGGCGCTCCAGGGAGTGCCCTCCTGATTTATACTTGTCAGCAGGTGCTTTTATTGTTATAATTTAATTGTCTAATATTTATAATGTTAGTTTCAATTTTCAGAATTACAATTATTACGTTGGGAGTTGTATACAAAAATGAAAAGAATCCTTTCCCTGCTGTTGTGCGTTGCTCTGTTGCTGGCATTGTTGGCTGCTTGTCAGGAGCCTGCTTCAGAATCCACCTCAACGATTTCTTCGGCTGTTGCAGAAAGTGAGTGGAGTGTTGGTGAACTGGCCATTTTGGCCTTTGAACATTCTGGATATGAGGATGATGATTTGGAGTTCCTTTATGCAGATATCGACCGCGAGACAATAACATTTTACATAGAAAATGTTTATGGGCTTCAAGACCCGTGGGAGGATGCGGCAGTGTTCCGTGCCACTGGAATGTCTGCGTTTGAAATTGCTGTGCTGTGTATGGAAGACAGCACAACTGTTGCTCAGGCGGTCACCGCATTGGAAGATTACATAGCCAACAGGCAGGGGGACTTTGTGGGCTATGCCCCTGCGGAGGCAGACATGGTGGCAAATGGCAGAATTATTCAGGATGGGCCGTTTGTAGCACTATTCATTTGCCCGGATACGGATGGGGCATCTGAGGTCGTTGCCCAGGCCCTTAAGGGGGAAATCCTTCCTGAGCCAGAACCTACCATATCCGCAGATGCTATCACCGATGTGAAGGAGTTGCGAGATTGGCTGGTGTCCTACTGCGGGATGGAGGAAACAGAGCTGGAGTTACTGGATGACAGCGATTCGGACGCTTTGAACGCCTATATTGAGGACAGTTATGGTTTGAAGCGGAACCAGTGGATGGAATGTGCCATCGCACGGGGGACAGGGGACTCTGCTTTTGAGGTAGCGGTAATGACTGGCGCTAATGATTGGGCACTGTCCTCTGATATTCAGAAATGTTTGGATTGGTACTTAAATAGTAAACAAATTGCATTTCAGAATAATGCTGAGGAGAAGTCTATGCTAAGTCAGGCCGTGTCTGCCGGCGGTGTTGCTCGTTCGGAAGAATATGTATATATTGTCCTGCTGGCCTGTAAAGAAGCGAAACAGACCGCGAGTGCTTTTGCGGAAACGGCAGCAACCTATGGGGTTACATTTTCAACGCGAAATGGAATATTTCAGGAGGACCCGAATCACCCAGGCCGTATACTATTTGTTCAGCCGAATAAGATTGACATGTCCTTTTATGATACTACTTCCATCTGTGCAGCTTGGAAAACAGGTGATGTTTCTGAACTGTCCAGCTATGACAAAGAGATATATGATGCGGCCAAAGTGGTGCTGAGCGAAGTCTTGAAAGAAGGCATGAGCGATTTGGAAAAGGAGACTGCCATTTACAACTGGTTGGTCAGCAACGTGAATTATGATGGAGCGTACCAGGACGTAATGGAAGAAACCTCCGGCGAATCTGCCACTCCCTACGGGGGACTTGTAAACCGCACAGCAATATGTTTGGGATATGTTACGACCTTCCAACTGCTTATGGATTTGGCCGAAGTAGAGTGCATTACTGTTGCTGGTGCAACCTTCTCCAGTCAGGAGGATCATGGCTGGAACATGGTTCGGATAGATGGGAATTGGTATTGCACAGATGTGACTTGGGATGCTAACCGTCAGGCGTGGGGAGGCGGAGGAGAAAAGGATTGGAGGTTCTTCAATATCACCAGCGATGACATGGCCGCAACTGACCATCAATGGGATTACGCCAACACGCCCGAAGCTATTACTACGGGGAACGGTTGGGGCTGAGCCAAAGTTCCAGTTTATGAGGATGGAACAATAGACTGGAAGTTGCGTTTCCTCTCCTCTTGTGCTATAATGATAGTCACAAACCAGCAGAACAAATAGTAAGTCCTCTACTCCCGTTATCACCGCTGATAACAATTTGATAACAGCCCATCGTATAGGTTGGATAATATGGATATATCAAATAATCAAAAGAACAGGGCATCATATTTCTAAAGCAAAATCCGTTAGAATACGATACCCAGCAACGAGTGGGAATCCTCTTAGGGGCCGTTCCTCATACCGTTCCGCTCTTATACGCAATCTCGGTGTTAGGCTTCTAAACGATTGCCGGTGCGGTTCCCTCCTGACATTATGAATTATATCATATGTTCCCATATATGTCTATTGGTGGAATGCACGAATATGTTCCCATATATTTGTCTATTTTATCTATGGACACATATAGACGAACGTGGTACAATAGCACCATAATGGAGGAGGTGTCGAATTTCCCGGCGCTTCCGATTGGAAGGAGGAGTACGATGCCTGTCAGCGAAGCTCAGAAAAAAGCCTCAGTTAAATATCTTGAAAAATTGGATGAGGTAAGAATCAGAATGCCCAAAGGCCGCAAAGACATTATCAAGGCCCACGCCGAAGCCCAAGGCCAAAGCGTCAACGGCTTCATAAATTCTGCCATAGATGAAAAAATTGAGCGGGAGCAGAAAGGAGTAGAGACAGATGACAGAGAATAAAAAGCGCACTTGTTCCTATTGCGATGGTACAGGAAAGTTTAAAAAACCGAATGATGCAGATGAATTTGAAAAAAGATTTGATTACTATGATAGCAAATCTTATCCACTCACCATGGGAGAGGCCCGAGATCAGGCACTGGAAGATGTGGGGTACTCACTGATTGAGTGTCCATACTGTGGTGGCACAGGTGTAGCACATGAATAGCGCAGAAGCCCGCCAGACCATACTGGGAGAAGAATGTCCAATTCTGGACGCTCCCCCACCAAAGGAGGGAATGCCATGTCTGTATCAAAAGCGCAGCAGAAAGCAACGAATAAGTGGATCGCTAAAGCCTATGACCGCATTAACCTGACCGTCCCCAAAGGCAAAAAAGAGACCATCCAGGCCCACGCCGAGACCCAAGGCGAGAGCGTCAACGGCTTTATAAACCGCGCCATAGACAACCAAATATCCCAAGACCGCGATAAATGCCCCTCAGAGGCCCTGCAAGGCCCTTCTGAGGGCGAGAAGGTATATCTACACTCCGAGCGCGAGAGGGTTCAAGAAACGGCTCAAAATGGCGGGGAGGGCACACGGTGAGTCAATACGAAAAGCTGCTCCTATCTATCCTTAGCGGCACAAAAGACAAGGGCGTACTCTTTGCAGACTTGCGGGCTGTGCTGGATCGTCTGGGCTTCCAGTGCCGCATAAAGGGAGACCATTTCATCTACACTAAAGACGGCGTGGAGGAAATCATCAATATCCAGCCTGTGGGCAGTAAGGCGAAGCCGTACCAGGTGAAGCAGGTGCGCAACATCATTTTGAAGTACCAGTTAGGAGGGGATTTGCATGAAGTATGAGATTATCTTGTATTGGAGCGATGAGGACGGCGCTTACATTGCTGAGGTGCCGGAGCTGGCCGGGTGCATGGCGGACGGCTCCACCGCAAAGGAGGCGCTGCACAACGTGGAGCAGATTGCCCAGGAGTGGATCGAGACCGCCCGGGAGCTGGGCCGGGAGGTGCCGGAGCCAAGGGGACGGTTGAGATATGCATAACGTGAGGGCCGGGGAGTGGTTTCCCCGGTCTTTCCTTTTTCGCTCTGTGGGCCCGCTCGTAAGAAGCCGCACAGAGGCCCACAGGAGTATTCCGAGTGTCCCAGTACCACCCCACCCTCAAACGCGCCAGAAACGCCGCCAGAGGGCAAATAAAGGAGGGGGGGCGATCTCGCCCCCTCCTCTCGATATCGGGCAGGCTGTACCCTTCAAAATACACCCCACCCCCAGCTGTTAGCAAACCTACCCCATACGTACGCATAACAATGTCATGATATCCGCTTTGTGCGTGGGTGTGACAATGTGCGAAAACTCCCGTGCGCGTAACAATGTCCCGAAACCCCAATCGCCCGGAAATTTGACCGTCTCACCACCGCAGGAGCGCCACCATCACCCGCGCGTAACAATGTGCGAAAACTCAAGTTTTCCCAAGTTCAGCCCAGGTATAGAGGGGGTAGGCATTTCACCGTCCCCCTCTATACCCGTTTAGTGCTATTGGCCACTTCCCGCCGCCCCGTGGCTCACCAGCTCCCGCCAGTTCACGGCGCGGCCCTTGCGTTGGCTCTTAGCTCCCATCGGTTCCACCGCCTGGAAGGAACATCATCCCGACACTCCCGCCGCCAAAGTCAACGATCTTCGCGCCCGCCTCCTGGGCCGTGGTCAGAAGGCAGCCGCCCTCGGGCCGGCCCACATAGCGATCCGGGCAATCCGCCTCGCAGGGGTTCCCGTCGAGGGGACAGGTTAGTTGATTCATTGTGTTCTCCTTTCAAAATTTGCCTCTGAATTATTTAAATGGTTTTAATGGTTTTATTCCAACGTCAAGCTAATTTAATCATTAAAATCATTTTAATAATTTAGCCTCTGGATTCACGTGAATGATTTGCGGTGGTTTGCCGCGCTTGCCAGTCTTGACCGTCTCCACATAGAGATATCCACGATCTTCCAGCACCTTCAGCCCCGGCTCCATATCTTCGACGGTGTGGAATTTCTGGCACAATCTTTGCAAGTCTCCCTTGCTCAATTCCATCCGCCCATCTGCGTCCAGCCGCTTCAGGATGTACTTTGCATCCTTTTCCTCTGGGCGGTCTGCCAACCCCATAACGCGGAACGCAACCAAGGCGTGCTCCAGAAAGTAGGCCCCGATGGTCTGTGCCCGCTGGATGGTGTCCAGGCTTACGGGCTTCGCCGCTGCTCCCTGTCCATGAAGGCAGCAGTGAATGATGCCGGCGATCCGCATAATCTGGCCGTGGTACTTCCCGGCCCATTCCTCGATTTCTTCCAGGTCATTCAACAGCCGGGGCTCCAGGGCTTCAAAGAACCGCTTGCTTTCTGTGTGGGCCTCTGGGCTCAGCCGGATAACCTGGGGTTCCCCGCTGTCCTCGATGTTCAGGAGGCTTTCCAGCAGTTGGTCATATTCAACTTCAACCGAGAATGGGATGGCACCCGTCTCATATCCCCGGCGGCCCACAGTAGAGACGGGGAGACTGTACAGGAACCTGGCTAGGAAGCCCCGCCCAGAAAATTCACTGTTTCCCATGATGGCTTCCAATACGGCGGGCTGAACGGTCAATGACATGGTGAGGGACGGGTGGTCTATACTTTCGCTGGGGCGGCCCTTGCGGTCAATCTGGATCATAGTACCGCTGTATGCTTTCAGAAATGCGTCCAGATTTACCCGGTCGCTGTACCGTCCGGCGGCGATGTCGAAAATACCGCCCTCATCGGACACGATAGCCATTTTCCCATTGTTTTCAGCCATAAGGGAAACCAGGGCCTCTGGGGTCACATCATCAGCCAAGAGGCGCAGGTATTTAGCCTCATCTCGCTCCAGATCGGCAAGTTCATATTGCAGCTTCATGATAGCGTCCGTGCCCACAGGGGCCTTGCCCTTGGGTGTGGGTTTAGATGCCTGGTCAATCATACTGCTGATCCGCTTTGTCAGGACGGCCCGCTTCATGTTGTATTCATCCACCAGCGGGCGGCGCTGGGCGTTCTCCTCCCGGACGTACCCTCGCAAATGCCGAGTGCATACTTGAACCGTGGGACTCTTGCGGTCTGAAGGGCGGGCCACGGTCACGGCGTAGAGGTTCAGCGGCTCTACCCATCCAGGTTTCGGGTTGATGATGAATTTTCCTTGCAGGCATACGGAGGCAACGGCCAGCATTTGGAGGGCGGGCATATCCACCGCTACTTGAAGATTCTCAGCCACGGCCTGGGCAAAGTCCCGCAGGACGGGGGGCAGCCGCTCCACGGGAAAGGTGGGCAGTTTGGATGCGTCCGGCGGCTCAAAGGGTTCATAAGGGGCAAAGCCCTGCTTTGCTGTGGGTCTCTGGCCAGTTGGATCATAAACGCCCTGGGCGGTGCTGACGGCGTTCTGGATGGTGATTGCCCCGTAGGTGCTGCCGCTCTGGGGCCTGTCCCACTTCTCACGCATAAGGCCGGATCGCCGGAAAAGACTATCTACCCGCACGGCGTCCCCGCCTGTCCACCATGCCAGGGCATTACACAGAGCCACGTCCGCCTCAGAGTGGGACTTATACCCGGTGATGTCCCCGGCCCACAGCGCGGCGAACTGGGCCCCGTTCTTGCCCCGTTTGGCCCGCTCGATCAGGGAGAGGTCGTCCAGATCAGCCGCGCCGCCTATTTCCGCGTTCCAATCCAGCGGCGCTGGGGGCTGCTCCTTTGCCCTGGGCCGGACCATGTACTTCTCGATCACCGCCGCCAGCTGCTCTCCGCGCTCCTCCAGGTCCAAACCTGGGGTGAAGGTATTGCCCGTGACGGTGACATATTTCTGCGTGGCCCCGGCTATGTAAACCTCCAGGCCCGCCCGCTGATTGTTGATATAGTACCGGGCTTTGTCGTACTGGAAGCGATCCGGCACGGTGAACAGGATGCGCAATCCCTTGCCGCTGGGGGAGAACTCGGTATAGGTCCCCATCGTCGCCGCGATGTCCTCTGCCATATCCGACAGGGCCCCATTGTCATTCAGGCAGTGGTCAATGTCAATGGCCCCCAGGGTGCCGAATACGCCCACACCGATCCCGTCATAGCCGCCGCTGCCCACAGCGGCCAGAGCGACCGCCAGCGGGGCGAAGGTCTGGGGGTTGGTGCTCTGGGCCTTGCCCCCAGTGCGGGGGTTGTAGGGGACCTTTGTGGGCTTGTCCGATCCTTCCCGCTGCTCATACCGCCAGCAGCAGAACAGCCCGTGCTCCCTCAGCTGGGAGGGAAGGTTGTCAGGCTGGATCAATTAGTCCACCGCCTCCCCGGACAAATACGCCTCCAGGCGGTCCAGGTCAATCAATACCCGGTTCTTTCCCGCCCGCACGCTGGGGATAGCCCCGGCCTCCACAATGCTGTACAGTGCTGCAAGGCCCAGACTGCATCGGGGGTCCGCCGCTCTTAGTTCTCTGTGGGCTTCTCGAATGGTTCTCATGCGCATAATATTCAAGTCTCCTTTCTGCGTCTCATTTAGCGCAAAACCATCATATATCACTTCTGAATGTGATGCAAATTGCTACTTTTTCTGTATTGGCAGCATTTTTATGGATTTTGCCCCGAACTCCTGGGATGTTCTGATCCTTCCTGGTGCAAACAGATACAAAGCAAATGGATAAATATTCATGCAAAAGCGAATATTATTCATGATAAAGGACAAATATTTTTCAAATTCAGCACCCTGCACAAAACAGCAGAAGGCCCACAGTGTTCCGCCAACTGTGAGCCTTGCCTGTTGTCCTTTGCTTGTCCTTTAGACGCTCTGAAATCCCACTCGAATTTCTGAGGCGATATGATACGATTTAAATGCCCCATCCGTTGAAATCTAAGGAGGTTTGAGACACAGGAAGATGGGCCGAAACAGCGCTTTCATGGTGGAGAGCCTGAAAACCGTGGAATAACAAAACAACGCCCGCCCCTCGCAATGCGCGGGGCGGGCGTTTTCGCTGGGTTCGGGCGCGGAAGCGGGGCGGCCTCACCCCTCCGCGCGGAAGGCCTGCACCACCCAGCGGGTGCTGTGGCCGGTGTTGGTGCAGGTGGACAGGGTAATCACCCTGCCCTGGAGGTCCGGGGCGGCCCCGGCGTCGATGACCGACTGCTCCAGGCCGTGGTTGACAAAGTTCTCTTTCGACGCGTCGGAGGAGAACTGATTCTGATACGTCGCCGACGTGAGCTCCGCCTCATAGGCCGCATAGATGCGGTAGCGGGCGATGCCCTCGTCCGTCACCAGGTACACGTCCGGGTGGGCCGCCCAAAAGTCCTGGGAGCTGTACTGCGCCAGACTGCCGAACATGGCCCGGCCAAGGGTGCGGTGGCCGTAAATCAGGGTGTTGAAATCCCCCAGGTCCGCGTTGGAGCGGTAGTCCATGAAAATCGCCCCCACCGCGCTGGCCGTCCCGTTCCAGGTGTGATTCAGATAGAAGCTGTTGTCCTCCCCCCGCATCAGCGGGTAGGACAGCACCCCCGGAATGGCAATCCAGCCCAGCACCTCCGGGCTGTAGGCCCGCAGCGCCGCAAGGTCCACGTCCTCCAGCGCCCGGAAGTAGAATACCGGGTCCTGGGGGGGCGCAGGCGTGGGCGAGGGCTCGGGCTCCTGGGTGGGGGCGGACTGGGCGCCGGCCGGGCCGCTCTCGGCGGGGGCCGGGGCGGGCGTAGGGGTGGGCTGGGGAGCCGGGATGAGCAGCTTCTCCAAATCCGGCACCCCCGCCAGCTCCGCCGCCTCATGGTAGGTCTCCACCCCGGCGGCCCGGTCCACGTCCCGGTAAATCAGGAACAGCAGCACGCCCGCCAGCGCCGCCCCCATCAAAACCATCAGCGGAAAACGCAGGTTTTTCTTCATCTTGGCATCCTCTCTACAGGTCCCGTCCGAAAAAGGCCGGGGTTCACAGGAACCCCGGCCCTCTGGGCGTTAGGCAGTTTTTTTGCTCCGGCGCTCCTGCTGGAGCAGAACCATCAGCCCGGCCACCAGCGCCACGGCAAGGCCGTACCACAGCACGGACACATCGCCAGTCTCCGGGATGTCGGACAGGGGCACGTCGGGCTCGAGAATCTCCTCCAAAATGGGCTCCTCCTCAACGGCCTCCTCCTCAACGACAGGCTCCTCCTCGTCGAGCGTCGCCAGCGGGGTCTCGGGATCGGCAATTTCAACCTCATCCGGGGGAGTCACGGGGTCCGGATCGGGGATCACGGGGTCGGGATCAGGAACCACGGGGTCAGGATCGGGCTTACCGGGATCGGGGTCTGGCTTATCAGGGTCCGGATCGGGCTTGTCGGGGTCGGGGTCGGGCTTATCAGGGTCAGGATCGGGCTTGTCTGGGTCGGGGTCGGGCTTACCGGGGTCAGGATCGGGATTCTCCGTACCGGGCTTGGGCCGACCAGGTGCCGTCTCCTTGTGGCTGTGCGTGAAGGTGTAAGTGCACAACTCCACCTCTTTGCCCTCTCCAAATACATCGTCAGAGGTCAGTGTAGCACCGTCCGGATCGTCTGCGTCCTTCCAGCTCTCTCCATCCGTGGACACATAAACCTTTGACTTGCTTTCATAGACGACATTGCCCTTTTCATCTGTGACTTCAGCGCCATCTTCACCCTTTACCGGCGTTGTGATTGCAATCACGACCTGAATTTCAAGGCCAGTACTTTTATAGCCGTTGGCTTGCAGGACATCCTTGCTCTTATCATCGAGCTCAGCTCCACCCATAATGGTATGCCCCGAGCTAAAGCCAAAGGGTGTACCAGCACCCTGAACCGACTTGCTCCAGATATCACTCACCTGGAGCAACTCAGCCGCTGTTTCCGCCGCCGCCGTGGCCTGCTCATCGGAGAGGGAAGAATTTTCGGTCAGAGATTCCTTCATGGCCTGGGTCGCAGCTTCCTCGATGTTTGTCTCCATCGGGTCAAGTTCCAGCGTGGTGGGCTGGTCCACCCCCTGTACCATTTCCTCACAGGCTTTTCTGAACGCAACATTGAAGCTGGTCGTAAAATTCAGCGTGTACTCGCCAGCTATCACATCACCCTTTGCACTCTCAATGTTCTCCCCATTGGAAGAAACACCATATTGATTTTTTTGATTTTTCAACTGCTCCTCAGTGGGCACATCCAGTCCTTTCTCACTGCAAAGGGCCAGCAGAGCTCGCTCCGCAGAATATTTGTCCGCTTGGCTCCCACTGCTCATCGCCTGCTGAAGCTGTTCCAGAAGCAACGCGCCCTGCTCATCCGCCATAATCTGCTCCAGCGCGGCCTGAACAGCTTGCGCGCCCTCCTTAGTGCCAACATCTGCATCACTATTACTCACGGTGACATCCAGTTCACGCTCTATATCATAAATCGGTTTCGAGTAGTCGCCGCCCGTCTCACCCACTTGCTCCAACGTTACGCCTTCTTGATTTCCCAACCACTGGTCATAGTAGCCATCGAAGAAGTGCTTGTCGCTAACACCCTTATTTTCCACATCAAAGACAACGGTGAGGTCTTTCAGCTCATCAGGCAACTCCTGGTTTTCATCATTGCTCTCGTTCTCGTTCTCTTGTCCCGGCTCCGCGTCGTCCAGGAACACGTGCTCAATAACAACCGGGAAGTAGGTAGCGTACGCCTTCGCCAAGGTCGTGCCGCACAGCGCCACCACCATGGCAAAAACCAGTACGCTTTTCAGAGTCTTTTTCAGCGACTGTTTCCATTTCATATCAATCATCTCCAACTTTCGAAATTTTTTGATCTCATGATCATTACAACCTCAGTATAACCCCAAAAGGTGACAGCGCGGTGACAGGAAAAAAACTTTTCCCCCTCACCCGCCCTCCTGGGCCAGCCGGCGGGTGACCTCCGCCGCGATGTCCGGCATTCTGCTCTCCAGGTAGGGGCCGGGGCACTCGGTGTCCGGGTTGAACAGCTTGTGGATGGTCAGATTGCCCCCCTCGTCCCCGGTGTAGACCAGCTCCCGGATGCCGTTGCGGCGGCAGATGTCCACGCACAGGTCGATGAGCGCGTCGTAGGCCGCGTCGCTCACGTGCCAGCTCCCGCCGATTTCGTCGTTGGCCACCTCGATGGTCACGGCCTGGTGGTCGTTGTCCGGGCTGCTGGAGGTCCAGGCCCGGTTGGCCTCCTCCACGTACAGGGCCACCCGCCCCCGCCCGTCCACGGCGTAGTTGGCGGAGGCCTGGCGGTCCTCCTCGGCGAAGACCTCCCCCAGCCGCTCCAGGGGGATGTCGTCCGCCATGTGGTGGATGGTGATTTTGCGGATGCTGTCCTGCCGGGGGAAGTCGGCGTTGGGGCTGAGGTAGACGTACTGGGTCATCGGGCTGTTGCGCTCCAGCACCTGGGCCAGCTCCCCCTGGGTGAGCGAGCGCCCCACAGTGTCCGGCAGGCCCCGGACCACGCTGCGCCAGTTGAGCAGCACCACCGCCGCCAGCACACAGAAGGCGGCCAGCAGCAGGCACACGTCCCGGTATTTGCAGAGCTTTTCCTTCACGTCCCTCCCCCTCTCACGCCAGCACCCGCGCGATGCAGATGCTGTAGACAAACTGGGCCCCCGCCGCCAGGAACAGGAGCTTCACCGCCCCGGAGCTCAGCTGCGCGCCGCCCTCCTGGGGCTCAGCCACGGTGGCGGTCATCAGGGACATGGTCCCCAGGTAGAAAAACCCGGTGTCCATCATGCAGTGGCACGCCAGGGCGGTAAAGCCCGCCCGGTTGGGGCCCTTTTTGCGGTAGACCCGCACCGCCAGCACCACCAGGGCGGCCAGGGCGGGCAGGCCCAGCTCCACGGCGATGTGAATGGGGATGTTGTGGATGTGCCAGGTGTTGAAATAGGGGTCGGCGTCCCCCAGGTTCAGCAGCCGCCACTGATACGGCCCCACCCCCAGCAGGGGATTCACCAGGACATAGCCCAGGCCGTTGCGCATCATCTCCAGCCGCTCCAAAAAGGTGGCGATGGAGCTGGGGCGGATGGCAATCGTGGCCGCGGCCACCAGCCCGCCGAACCCGGACATGGCCGCGGCCGCCCAGGGGAGCTCCCGCAGGAAGCAGTCCAGCCGCTCCCACAGGGCCAGCAGGGCCAGCAGGTAGGCCAGCTCCACCAGGCACAGCCAGGGGACGCCGGTGCGCCGGGCGGTGAAATACATCAGCACGCCCAGGCCGACGCCCAGCGCCGCCTTGGCCAACATCCGGCAGGTGCGGGCGAAGGCCGTCCGCCAGCCCTCCCGCCGCAGCCAGCCCACGGCCAGATAGGCCATGCCCGCCGCCAGGGCCACGAAGCTGCCCATGGACAGGGTGAGGGCCAGCGCCGTCAAAAGCAGGGGCTCCAGCCGGCGCAGCACGGCGGGCAGCAGCCCCGTTTCCTCCTCGCCCGGCATCCAGGCCTTCAGGCCGAACCAGGCCATCACCAGGAAAATCCCCAGCGCGTTGGGGTTGCCCAGCATCCCGCCCAGCCGGCCGGCGCTCCCGTCCAGGGCTTTGCCCAGAAACCGCGCCAGCCCCTGGGCCGCCACGCAGCCGGCCCACAGCACGCTCAGGCGGCGGAACAGGCGCAGCTCCTCCCCGTCCAGGCAGGCCATGAGCAGGTAGAGCACCAGCAGCACGGACTGGGTGGCGGTGTACCCCCCGGTCAAATACCCATAGGTCACATAGGAGGAGATGTCGCCTATCACCAGGTAGGCCGCCAGCGCAATCAGCACCCACAGGTCCACCTTCGCCGCCCCGCGGGACAGGCCCGCGGCGCACAGGATCAGGCCCGTTACCCCCACGGCCTCTGGGGCGCCCACCCCGCCCACCGTCAGGGCGGCCACGGCCAGCAGCATCACGGCCAGCACATAGTGCTCCACCACGCTGTTGACGCCGCCTGCGATTCGCTTAATCATTGCTGAACACCCCCTCCCCCTCTTGAACGCCCGCCGCCAGCACCGGGAGCAGGGTGGCCTGGATGCCCACCTTTTTGCCGATCAGCGTGCACACAAACGCGGCTAAAATCCGCCGCAGGGCGGTCTCGGCCCTCTCCCGGCTGGCGCAGCGCAGCAGCAGAAGCACCTGGCTGGGGCTAACCCGCGCGGCCACGTCGCCGGGGCGCAGGATGGAAAGCCCGAAGTCCCTCAGCGCGTCCATGGCGGCCACCCGCTGCCTGGCCTCCAACGGCTCCTCGCCGCCCTCGGTGATGGTGAGCAGGGCCAGCTGCGCCACGTCGCCGGAGCGGGACATGGACCGGGCGGTCAGGCGGTAAATATCCTGAAACACCGCGTAATCACAAAAAAAGGGGCCCTTTACGCTCCCCCGCTCCAGCAGCTGCTCGCGCACCGCGCCCAGCTCCAGCTTTTTCTCGCTGCCCGCCCTGGATATCTCCTGGTAGAGCGCCATCATCTCCGGCGACGGGGACACCCCCAGCTGATTCATGTACAGCTCCGATATCGTCCTGTAGTGGCGCAGGGCGGTCTGCGTGGCGCCGGAGGCGTGGAGCAGACGGATCAGGAGCAGCTGGGCCCGCTCGTCATAGGGGTCCAGTGTGGTCGCCGTCCGGCATATGTCGATGGCCTCGCTAAAGCGCCCCTGCCCCTGCAAAAGCTTGGCCGCCCCCCAGGATATCTGAAGGTATCTCGTGTGATAAAAGGTGCGCAGGGACAGCGCCCAGGAGTTCACGTCCTCATCCGGGAGAAAATCTCCCCCGTACCGGGGCAGAAACTCCAGCACATCTGAAAGGCTCTCCTCCGGCGCGGCGCTGAATCGGGCGTACAGCCGGTCCAGCTCCTCCGTATCCAAGTGCAGCTCCACCTCGGGAGACCAGGAATAGCACCCCCGACGGTACAGCAGCACCTTTTTGCCGTCGGGGAAGCCCAGCCCCTCCAGCACCATGCGCGCCCGGTGGAGGATGGTCTTCAGCGCGCCCACCGGGTCCGCTACCTCGGCCTCGCCCCAGACGGCCTCAATGATATCCTCCTGGCTCACGCCCCGCTGGTGGAAGGCGCACAGGTATTGCAGAAACGTCCATACCCGCCGGGAGGACTGCCCATGGGCAGCCGCAGGCTTATCCAGTTTTGAGCAGGACAGGGTAAACTCGCCAAAAAATGTGACATACAATGACTTTTTCAAGGCAGTCTTCCTTTCATGGACTCTGCTGTGAGCGCTTTCCTGCGTCGAACGCCTCCGTAATCGGCGAGTACCGGCGTTTTCCCGTAATATTCCGCCATGCCGCCGCTTCTGTCCGTGACTGGGTATTTGCAAAAAGGTGTACTTTTTTGTAACTATTTTATGTGGTTACTATAAGAAAAGGATACCACACAAAGGGCCGTATTTCAATGCCTTGGCGGTATTTTTTTGTTTGATGGGACATCTTGCCAAAAAGTACACTTTTTTAACAAAAAAATGTCGGTTCCGCCGGCTCTGGTTCCCTTCCCTGGCGCCGCCCCGGATGCGGCCCTGCGCGGCGGAAATGCCTCCCCTGTTTCAGAAATAAAAAATCACCCCAATGGTCCGCATTGGGGTGATTTTTCGCTCCCTTGCCGCCGCCTTCCGCAGTGAGCGGCAAGGAAAAGAGCCCGGCGCTTTCGCGCCGGGCTCTTCGTTTGCTATGGTTGACGAACCCTTAGTCCGCCAGCAGGTTGCGCTCGGTCTCCTTGTCGAACAGGTGCACCAGCTCACCGGGGAAGGTGAAGTGGATGGTGGTGCCGTAGGGGATGCCGGCGCGGAAGCTCTCGGGCAGGTCGGTGGTGGCCACAACCAGGACCACGTCCTTCTCGGCGCCGTTGTCCTCCTTGGCGGTGACGTGCAGGTGAATCTCGCTGCCCATCATCTCGGACACGTCCACCCGGGCGGCGATGGTATGAGCGCCGCCGCCCTCGGCGAAGGACACGTGCACGGGACGGATGCCCAGAACGATGTCCTTCTCGGGCACGTTCTTGGCCGCCAGCTGCTTCTGGATCTTCTCGGCGATCTCCATGGTCGCGCCGGCCACCTTCACGGCATAGCCGCTGCCGGACTTCACCAGACGGGCGTTGAAGAAGTTCATCTGGGGCATTCCGATAAAGCCGGCCACGAAGACGTTCACGGGCGCGTCGAACACCTCTTGCGGGGTGCCGATCTGCTGGATGAAGCCGTCCTTCATGATGACGATGCGGTCGCCCAGAGTCATGGCCTCGGTCTGGTCATGGGTTACGTAGATGAAGGTGGTGTCGATGCGCTGGCGCAGCTTGATGATCTCAGCACGCATCTGGTTGCGGAGCTTGGCGTCCAGGTTGGACAGAGGTTCGTCCATCAGGAAGACCTGGGGTTCCCGGACGATGGCGCGGCCGATGGCCACACGCTGACGCTGGCCGCCGGACAGGGCCTTGGGCTTGCGCTCCAGGTACTGGGTGATGTCCAGAATCTCCGCCGCCTCCTTTACGCGGCGGTCGATCTCGTCCTTGGGCAGCTTGCGCAGCTTCAGGGCGAAGGCCATGTTCTCATACACCGTCATGTGGGGGTACAGAGCGTAGCTCTGGAACACCATGGCGATATCGCGGTCCTTGGGCTCCACGTTGTTGACCAGCTTGTCGCCGATGTACAGTTCACCCTCGCTAATCTCCTCCAGGCCGGCCACCATACGCAGAGTGGTGGACTTGCCGCAGCCGGAGGGACCGACCAGCACGATGAACTCCTTGTCCGCGATTTCCAGGTTGAAATCGTGAACCGCTGTTACGCCGCCGTCGTAGATCTTCTTGATGCCTCTCAAACTCAAAGTTGCCATAGCATGGACCGTAAACGCGCCGCCTCCGCAGCGTATCCTCGCCCCCAGGGAGTTTACCCCAGGGACATTACGGCAAGTCTCCACATTGCCGCACCGCCGGTCCGCGGATGTTTCCTCCTTTTTTCTCCTCGGCGCGGCTATGGGCGCGTTACGCCCAAGGGAGTAGCCGGGCCGGGTGGTTTGGTTCCGGGCAGCGCCCGGTGGGGGATGTGCTGCTCCAATTTTAACAAACCGGCGGGTGCAGTGTCAAGGGGCTCGCCGCAGTTTTCACAAAAATTTATCCGTTTCGCTGGCAATTTCCGGCAAAAGAGGACAACGCCCCCGCGCTGTTGGCGCGAAGGCGTCCTCCATGTTCCAATTCGGCCTCCTCCGCCTGAGTGGCGCGGTGAGCAGGCCCTCTGCCGTCCCCCGCCGGCGGCGGGGGGATATCACGGTTCCAGCTTGGCCTCCTCCGCCTGGATGGCGCGGAAGCGGGGCATAATGCCGATCTTGTCGGGGGTGTGGACGGGGAGCTGATAGATGTCGTGGCCGGGGAACTGGTTCCCCTCCACCAGACAGGGCCCCTCCGGGGTGAAGCACACGTCCCAGCCCACGTAGCCCACCTCCGGCACCACCTGGGCCGCCTCCTTCACCAGCGCCACCGCCTTGTCCCAGTCCGGGAAGGCAAAGCCCTGGATGGGGGTGCCCGTGGCGGGGTGGTTGACGTACAGGTTCTTCTGCTTGTCCAGCGCCCGGTCAATCACCGTGCCCGTGGCCGGGTCCATGGGGGCCACCATGCCCCCGCTGTTGAAGTTGTCCACAAACCTGCCGTTGCCGATGCGGAACATGGCCGTGACCAGGTAGACCGTCCCGCTCTTTCCCCGGATGGTCACCATGCGCACGGTGTTAATGGCGCCGGGATAGATGGCCGCCACCGCCGGGTGCTGCGCAATGACCTCCTCCAGCTCCAGCAGCGGGGCCCGCTGGGCCAGGTGCTCATATAAAACCTCCGGGGAGGGGTAGTCTTCCCGGTTCACCTTCTCAATGCCCCAGCCGCAGCTGCCCTTGGAGGGCTTGGCCATGAACACCGGGTGGCGCGCCAGAAAGGCCAGCACCTCCTCCCGGTTCTCCCCCGTCACCGGCACCCAGTCCCGGCGGAGAAAGGGGGTAAATTTGGCGTTGAACTTGATTTTGTCTCCCAGCTCGTCCATATGGGCCCTGTCGTTATACCGGGCCACCAGCTCGTTGTTCCGCCCCCGGGTGAGGTAGGTGTCCCGCTGCTCCGGGGTGAGACTGTACATCTCAAACAGGTCATAGTCCATATAGCCCGCGCCGTACTTCACCGCGCACGCCCGCATATCCCAGAAGATGGCCAGCCGGGACCGGCCCGTCTTCCGGTGGATGGAGCCGATTTTGTCCAGCATCGCCCTGTAATTCATATTCAGCACCCGCTGAAGCAAATACGATATCTTCATAGGAAATCCCCCTGTTGTCCCAGTTTGCGCATTAAAATGTATGGATATCCTACCACATCCCGGCGGAAAACGCAATGGCTGGAAAACGGTCTTGACAAGCCCGCCCCCTTATTGTATACTAACTATCGCAAATTAGTTTACAATGGAGGGATTCCTATGGCAGCAAGCGCGAAACTCAACACCCGCCGTCTGGCCGTATGCGCGGTGATGGCCGCGGTGATGTGCGTCATCGCCCCCATCTCCATCCCCATCGGCCCCATCTCCATCACCGGCGGCACCCTGGCCATCTACCTGTCGGTCTACCTGCTGGGCGGAGCCTGGGGGACGGCCAGCGTGCTGGTGTACCTGCTGGTGGGCTTTGTGGGCGTGCCGGTGTTCAGCAACTATATGGGCGGCGCGGCCCGCCTGCTGGGTCCCACGGGGGGCTACCTGGTGGGCTATCTGCCCATGGCCTTTCTGGCGGGGCTTATCATAGAGCAAGCCTGGCGGCGGCTGGGCGGGCAGGACAAAAAAAGCGCCGCCCTGGCCCTGGCCGTCCAGTTTCTGGCCATGGTGCTGGGCACCGCCGTGCTCTACGCCTTCGGCACCGCCTGGTACTGCTTCCAGGCGGGCGTGGACCTGCAAACGGCCCTGGCCGCCTGCGTCTTCCCCTTCATTCCTTTTGATTTGATGAAAATGGCCGCCGCGCTGCTGCTGGGCTTCCCCATCCGGCGGCGGCTGGAGCAGGCGGGGCTGCTGTAGGACGCCGCCGCACCCACACATAAATTATATCCGCCTGAATTTCACCGGGTTCATCGGCTTTGCGTCACGATGGACCCGGTGAATCTCATGGAGCGGCGGCTCCAGCAGCATGGAATGGAACGCCGGGGCGCAGGTCTCCCGGCGACGGCCCGCCCCGGCGCTGGGACATCCCCTGCCCCCCTCAGTTCTTATGTGATTTCATCACAGCAAAAAAAGATTTTGCCAGTATAATAGTAGATGTATCCAATCCATGAGGAGGTCTCAATTATGGCAGTGAGAATAAAACGGCGGGCCGTTGTGGACGGCAGCGCCTGCGTCGCCTGCGGCTGCTGTGCGAAGGTGTGCCCGCTGTCCGCCATTCAGGTCCGGCACGGCATTCGGGCGGTGGTCAACGGGGACAAGTGCGCGGGCTGCGGCAAGTGCGCTGGAGAGTGCCCCGCGTCGGTCATCTCAATCGAGGAGGTGCGGCCATGAAAAAGCGCTGGTATGATTACCTGTGGATCGTCGAGCTGACCTATCTGGCGCTGGGCTTCTTCAACATTCTGTTTACCTGGCTGGGCCTGCTGTTCTTTTTTATCCCGCTGATCATTGCCGCCGTCCGCGGCACAAAGGGGTACTGCAACCGCTACTGCGGCAGGGGGCAGGTATTCGGGCTGCTGGGCGGGCGGTTTGGCCTGTCCCGAAAAAAGGATATCCCCGGCTGGATGAAAAGCAAATGGTTCCGCTACGGCTTCCTGATCTTCTTTTTCATCATGTTCTTTCAGATGCTGTGGAATACTTACCTGGTGTTTGCCGGCGCGCAGGATCTGCGGCAGGTGGTGACGCTGCTTTGGACCTTTAAGCTCCCCTGGAACTGGGCCTATCACGGGACGCTGTTCCATCCCGGCGTGGCGCAGTTTGCGTTTGGGTTCTACAGCGTTATGCTGACCTCCACCGTGCTCGGCCTGATCACGATGGTGCTGTTCAAGCCCCGGAGCTGGTGCGTGTACTGCCCCATGGGGACGATGACGCAGCTGATCTGCAGGGCCAAGCACCGGAAGGGTGACATTGTCACGGAAGAAACCTGAGCCTTCGGCTATCATAAAGCCATCATACGACAAAAAGGAGACAGAGAATATGTCCGCAGTCAATATCAATTCAGCCAATTTTTCAATGGAGGTCATGAACTCCGACCGCCCCGTTCTGCTGGACTTCTGGGCGCCCTGGTGCGGCCCCTGCCGCATGGTGGCCCCCATTGTGGAGGAGATCGCCGAGGAGCGCCCCGACCTCAAGGTGGGCAAGGTCAACGTGGACGAACAGCCGGAGCTGGCCCGGCAGTTCGGCGTATCCAGCATCCCCACCCTGGTGGTGATGAAGGAGGGCAAAATCGTAAACCAGGCCATGGGCGCCCGGCCCAAGAGCCAAATCCTGGCCCTGCTGTGAGGGCGCCGCCATGGGTTCTTGACATTTTGAAGGGCCCGGCCTCCAGGAATACAGCGCCGCTCCCGGCGCGGTACTGCTGAACGAACGACCGCCGCTTGATTCAACAGGCCACGGCCTGCGGCACGGATCAAACATCAAAAAGCTCCCTCCCCAAGCTCCGGCGGAGCTTGGGGAGGGAGCTTTTCACGGACCTCACAGCCCGGCCAGCCTTTTCTCATCCAGGAGCTCCACCGTCCCCCGGGACAGACTGACCATGCCCTCGCCCTGAAAATAGCGGAGCATCCGAGTGACCACCTCCCGGTGGGTCCCCAGGTGCCTGGCGATGGCCTCGTGGGTGATGGACAGCCGCGCCGTCCCCTCGATGGCGGCCTCGTCCAGCAGGAACGCGGCCACCCGCTTGTCCATGCTCCTCCATAGGACCTGCTCCACCAGCCACATGACCTCAGAAAACCGGGCCGCCATAACCTCGTTGGTGTAGTTGGCCGCGGGAGCGGATTCCTCCATCACGCCCCGGTACACCTCCGCGGGGATGACCCAGAGGCCGGTGTCCCTCTCCGCCTCAATGGTGATGTCAAATTGTGCGCTTCGCAGCATACACGAGGCGGAAAACAGGCAGATATCCCGGTCAAACAGGCGGTAGACCGTGACCTCCCGCCCCTCCTCCGAGAGAATATAGGCTCGGAGCTGGCCGGACTCCACCAGCAGCAGCCCGGTGCAGTCCGCGCCGCTGTGGAGCACGGCCCCCTTTTTCACCTGCCGGTACACCAGGCTGGCCAGGATGCGGCCGCGCTGGGCCTCCGACAATTTGGCCCATATGGGGAAACAGTCCTGAAACTCCATGCCGCGCCGAGCTTACGCTCTCCAGAGGCTGTGCAGGTTGCAATAAGCGTAGACGGCCTCCACCTCGTCCCCCCCGCACAGGGCGAAGCAGACCTCCGGCTTGTCGCCGGGCTGCAGCAGCTTGAGCTGGCTGCCCTGCTTGGTCTGAAGGGAGACCCACTCAATATAGTGCTCGGCCAGCATGGGATGGTCCACGGAGCCCACCTGCACCTTGACCAGATCGCCCTCCACCTGATACACGGGGAGGTGCTTCTCGGCGGCGGCATCGGTGGTGCCGGGGATCATCTCCGTCATTTTCTGCCCGCAGCACATCACCGGGACGCCGGCATTTTTGACCATAGCGACGATGTTGCCGCAGTGCTCGCAGATATAAAATTTTTGTTCCATTGTTTTGTTCCTCCTGATTTTTATTGATGGGAGCGGCCACAATCCGCCGCGCTTGCCCCGTTTCCAGCCGCACTCTTCAGAGCCCGCTTCCGGCCGGGGTCAATGCCCACACCCCGCAGATCAGCACATCTCCACAGGCCGGAGTAACGCATCACTGATATGCGGCGTGAGTATAGCATACCCCATACCGCAAAAAAGTCAAGCCCTGCGCCTCGCGGCGGGAACGCGGGCATTTTCATTATACCTTCTGTCCCGGGTTTTGAAACAGCCCAGGCAGAAGAATCCCTCCAGCGCGGCGCCAAACCACCGCAAAGCGGCTTCGCCGCAACAGCTGTGGCGCTGCCGGTACTGCCGCTCACCCTTGGGGCAGATAGGCAACCAGCTCCTCCACCGTGTCCCGCATTCCCCGCCGGAACCACACCTCAATCCAGCCATACAGAAAAAAGCCCACATAGGCGGAGGAATAAGCGGCGGCAATCTCCTGCTCCGGCTTGAACCCGCACAAATCTAAAATGATATCTTTGAGCAGATAGACCAGCCCGCGTTGATTCAGCAGGCTGTAAAAATCCCGGTTCGCCTCAAAATGGGAAAACACAATCCGAACCGTTTCCCTCACAGACAGGTCAGGGGCCTCCTTGCATTGATCCACCCACTCCTGAACTAAACGCCCAATGTGCGCCTTGACGATATCCTTTTTTTCCTCGAAGTTGCGGTAGAAGGACGTGCGTCCCACCCCGGCCCTGTCGCACAGCTCGCTGATGGAGATATCAGCCAGCGGCTTCTCCTCCAGCAGCGCCAGCATGGCGCCGGTGAGCTGCTCCACCACGTAGACGTTCCGGCTCTCGTTGCTGTACGGTGATACATTTTTCCTCTTTTGTTCCATTTTTTCCGCCTCCATTGACAAGCCCGTCCGCTTCTGTTACATTCATATCGCCGTTACGATTGTTCCGCATCATAACACATCAAAATAAATCTGTCAAGGGAGCGCGTCGGAAATGTCATTGACACAAAAAAGGCTGTTGATCCTGGCCGCCATCGCTGTGCCGGCGTTTGTGCTGGGCCGGCTGGCGGTACGAGCCGTGCTGAATTTCCTGGTGGGGGGCACGCTGTTTGGAGGAAACGTCCTATGAGCAAAGCGGTGAAGGAAAAGCGGGTGAAGGCTGTGCCGGTCTGGATGGGCATCGCAGTATTTCTGCTGGCCTTCGGGGCCGGAGCGGTGTCCAAAACCGCAATCAAGCCCGCCTGGGCCAAAGAATACTCCGCCCAGTGGAGCGGCGCGCTGGGCACGCTGAAAACCGACCTCCCCTACGGCGAGGGGGCGGCCAACAAGTTCGACCTCTACCTCCCCGCCGAGGGCGGCAAAGGCAGCTACGGCCTGGTGGTCTATCTCCACGCCGGCGGCTTCACCACGGGGGACAAGGCGGACGACCGGGATATGCTGGCGTGGCTGTGCTCCAAGGGCTACGTGGCGGCGGGCATCAACTACACCCTGCGGGATGAGGCGCACCCGGAGGCCAGCGTCCTCACCCAGTCCAACGAGATCAAGGCGGCGGTGCCCCAGGTCATCCAGGCCGCGGAGCAGGCCGGGTATCCCATCGGCAAGATGACGGTGGCGGGGGGCTCGGCGGGGCACTGCCTGGCCATGATCTACGCCTATCGGGACGGGGCCCAGGCCCCGGTGCCCGTGGTGTTCACCTTCGGCGCGGTGGGGCCGTCCAGCTTCTATCAGGAGGACTGGGGCGTTTTCGGCCTGGATCAAAGCGACGAAGCCTGCGCAGGGCTGTTCAGCGTGATGGCCGGGGCGGAGATCACCGCCGAGGAGGTGGCGGACGGCTCCTATCTGGAGAAGGTAAAGCCCATCGCCGCCGCCGAGTGGGTGAAGGAGAACCCCGTCCCCACGGTGGCGGCCTACGGAACCCACGACCGGGTACAGCCGTTTTTGGCCTCTCTGCGGCTGAAGGCCGCCCTGGAGGAACACCATGTGGACCACAAATACTTTGAGCTCCCCCACTCCGGCCACGCCCTCCAGAACGACGACGCCTTGTCACGTCAGTGGATGGAGGCCATTGCGGAGTATCTGGACAAATATATGCCGGTAAACGATGTACCAGGATACGGCGATTGACCTCGAATGAGCGGAGGCGGCCATCGCCGGCCAACATGAGCAGTCCTGCCCCGGGCGCAGCGGGCACTCCCTTGGAACGCCGGCGCGCCCCTGTTCCCCTATGCCGCCGGAGTTTTCCACGCAGGGGCGGGAGAATTTCATGATCCCCTCCATAATTGACTTGCATTTTCCGCCGCTTCTGCTATAATGAGGATGAGAAATTTTTGTGTTTCACGTGAAACATCAGTTTCATTTCTTTAGAGAGGTGACTGCCATGTTAAACGGTATTTCCCCATATAGCGGCTATGCCGCCTACGGTGCAGCCTATACCAACCGCGCCGCCTTCCTGCAGGGCCCGGACAAGGCCCAGGCCGCCCAGCGCTCCGCCCCCATGTGGGGAGCCCGGAAGGCCGCCCAGCCGGAAAACCCCGTCCAGCCCGTGGCCCCTGTGCGCCCGGTGGACCCCCAGGAGGACCCCGCCCAGCAGGCCATGCTGCGCTATCATTCCGACCCGGCGGAGATGGCCGTGCGGATGCGCATCCAGCAGCCCGGCGACCCCGCCCAGACCCCCGCTCTGGGCAAGGCTCAGGCCGCCGGCCAGCCCCAGCAGGCCCAGGCCCCCGCTTTGGAGGAGGCCAGGAGCCCCCAGGAGGTTATGGAGGAGGGCGAGTGCCAGACCTGCAAGGAGCGCAAGTACCAGGACGGCTCGGACGACCCCGGCGTGTCCTTCAAGACCCCCACCAACATCGCCCCCGACCAGGCGGCCTCCGCCGTGCGGGGCCATGAGAACGAGCACGTGGTCCGGGAGCAGGCCAAGGCCCGCCAGGAGGACCGCAAGGTGGTCAGCCAGTCTGTCACCTACCACACCGCCATCTGCCCCGAGTGCGGCAAGGCCTACGTGTCCGGCGGCACCACCCGCACCGTCACCAAGGCGGACAACAGCGCCCAGGCCCAGCAGCAGCCCCAGGAGGAGAATCCCTACGCCCCCTTCTCCGCCGTGGCCTGACCCCAAAGCAGTAAAAAGGACTTCGGAGTGTTCTCCGAAGTCCTTTTTTCATGCCAGCTCCAGATGATAGTCGCACCGCTCCTCCACCTGGCAGGCGCTGAAGTAGCGCTCCTCCAGGGGAATCCAGCGCTCCCGGAATGTCTCCACCTGCTCCGGTCCGTCCCGCCGGGCCACCCGGCGCAGCTGCTCCTCCGGAGCCACGCTGAGAAACACCCGCCGGTGGTAATAGTCCCATAGCTTGGGATGGCAGGAGTAGGACCCCTCCACCACCGTCACGCAGGACGGCTTCAGCGAAATGGGCTCGCCCAGCTCCCCGGTCCGGCAGCTGTACGGCCGGTACGCCGGCGCCTTCCCCTCAGCCAGCGGGACCAGCACCTCGCTCAAAAACCGCTCGTGGTCGATGTTGCCGCCCGGCTGGGCCAGGCGCTCCTTGGTGCGCTGCTCCGGCCGGAGAAAAAAGTGGTCCATATGCACCACGGCCAGGCCCAGGCTCTCCTCCAGCTGGGCAGCCAGCGTGCTCTTGCCCGAAGCGCACCGCCCCTCAATGGCCACGATGGCCCGCTCCCCCCGGTCCCGCAGCTGCTCCAGCTCCCGCAGCAGCGCCACCAAGGAGAACGAGCGCTTCACCACCCGATAGGCCGGACGGTAGGCCGCCCGGTAGGTGGGGCTGTGGGACAGCGGACAACACCCCTCGCTGATATAGCGCTCCAGATAGGCCTCCAGCTCCTGAACGGTAAAGGCGAACACCTTCTCCTCCGTCAGCTTTCGAAGGGCGTCCAGCTTGCTCAAAAAGGTTTTGCGCCGGCCGCGGTGAAGCTCCGCCGAGCGAAAAAAGTCTTGGTTCAGCGTGCGCAGCGCCTCGTCGCTGAATTCCAGGGCGGCCAAGGCCACCCGGACCATGCCGTTGCCGATGTCCTCCACCGGCGAGACGTTCAAATCCGTGGGCGTGGCGGCCCGCTCCGCCCGGAGCCAGGCCAGGGTGGCGTTGGGCTCGCAGAGCAGGTGCTCCCCGCCAAATTCGTTTTGAAAAATCAACTTTACCGCGTCGCAGGGCTTCATCAGTGGATAGCGCCTGGCGTGGTCGGTCAGAACACGGCACAGCTCCAAATGATGGGCAGCTTCCATCCGTCAGTCCCGTCCTTTCCGCGTTGCGGCGACAGCGCCGGTTTTCTGGGTGCGTAAAGAAAAGGGTATGCGCCTTCCCATGTGGAAAAGTGCATACTCTCCTCGGTATACGCGCACAGGCGGCGCGGAAGGGCCAGGGCCCTTCCGCGCCGCCCGCCGTGCTCTATTTTAGCAAGCTTCGGCCCGGCTGTCAAGACAGAATTCGAAACAAAAAAGCCTGAAAAGCGCCGCTTTACTGGGCAGTTACGGCAGATTTGGATATAGTTTCCAGGGAAGCCGTGGGGTGACGGCGGCGCAGCCGGGCGATGCAGGCCACGCAGGCGGGAATGAGGAACAGGTCCGCGCAGATCCAGGCCGCGGGGGAGGCAAAGCAGGCCGCGGTATAGCCCAGCATGGGCACAAAGACATAGCCCACCACCGTCCGGGCGATCATCTCCAGCACGCCCGCCAGAATGGCGAAGGTCCCAAAGCCCATGCCCTGAATGGAGAAGCGCAGAATGTTCACCAGGGCCAGCGGGAAGTAGAAGGCGGTCAGCGTGATGATATAGCGGGTGGTCAGCGCCACCAGCGTCTCCACCCCGGCCTCTCCGGGGTCCAGGAACATCATCGTCGCCTGGGGCGCCAGGAACAGCATGGCCACAAGGGCCATTCCGGAATAGATCAGCCCCAGCAGGGAACAGGCGCGCACCCCTTGGGGCAGCCGGTCCAGCTCCCCTGCGCCCACGTTCTGTCCGCAGTAGGTGGCCATGGCGGAGCCCATGGCGTCAAAGGGGCAGCACAGCAGCTGGTAGACCTTGTTGGCGGTGGCCACGGCGGTGACGTAAACGCTGCCCAGACCGTTCACGGCAGTCTGCATCACAATGGAGCCGATGGCGGTGATCGAGTATTGCAGGCCCATGGGCAGGCCCATGGCGCACAGGTCCCTGCACGCCTCCGGGCTGAAGCGGCTCTCCTCCCGCGTCACGTGGAGGATGGGGAATTTGCGGACCATATAGATCAGGCACGCCACCCCAGACACCGCCTGGGACGCCACCGTGGCAATGGCCGCCCCGGCCACGCCCCAGTGGAACAGCAGAATGAAGGCCAGGTCCAGCACAATGTTCAGCGCCGCGGACAGGGCCAGGAAATACACCGGAGTGCGGCTGTCCCCCAGGGCACGGATGATGCAGGACAGCATATTATAGAGGAACACCGCCGGGATGCCCATGAAAATTACGAAAATATAGGCGTAGGCGTCCGCAAACAGGTCCTCCGGGGTGTCCATGGCGGTGAGGATGCCGTGGCAGAATATCCCCGTGCCCACCGTGAGCACCAGGGCGATTGCGGCGGACAGATAGGCGGCGTTGGCCACGAACCGGCGCATCTGCGGATAGTCCTTCGCGCCCATCCGCTGGGCCACAGGGATGGCAAAGCCGCTGCACACGCCCAGGCAGAACCCGATGACGAAAAAGTTGATGGACCCGGTGGCCCCCACGGCCCCCAGCGCCTGGGAGCCCAGCAGCTTGCCGACAATCATGGCGTCCACCATGTTATACATCTGCTGAAACAGCAGGCCGAACAGCGTGGGCAGCGTAAAACCCAGCAGCAGCTTCATGGGGCTGCCGGAGGTTAAATCTTTGGTCATAACAGTGCCTCCTTCCTAAAGGTGGGATTGTGGTTGCAATCAAGCCGGGCCTCCCTGGTCCCCGCCCCAGCTTTCGCACTATTATAGCCGCTTCACCAATAATTGCAAGGGGTGTTTTTCACAATCTTCATCCCTCTTTTTTCCGGATTCTTAGCTGATAGTCCCTGGTTTTCTCCCCTTATTTTTCGCTTTTTCCATGTGAAAGATATAAAATAGCGTGTTTTCTCCCCAGTTCATTCGTCATTTTGCCCAACATTTCCTTTTTTACCCAAATAGCGCCCAAACCTGCCGCGGTACTTCCCCTCCATGCTCCCTCGGGGGAAGAATTGCCGCCGGAATCGCCTCAAAACATTGACATCCGCCTGTCGAATTGATAAAATGGTATCATTCGAGTGTCCGGCGGTCCGCCGAGCCGCCGGCGCCTTATTGTCCATGGAGGGAAGGATCAATGTATCATTGCCAACTTCAATTCTACTTGGTAGGCCAGGAACCCGGTATATTGGACCAGCTTCAGGAAATGCCCCCATTGGAGCATTTTTCTCACTCGTTTTCCCGCAGCGCAGCGCCGGACGCCGGCCTGTGCGCCGGGGCCGACGCGATTTGGGCCGACCTGAGCACATTGGAGGACGACCCCGCCGCCGCGCTGGACGCGCTGCTCAGCGCCAAGCGCCCCCAGACCCAGCTCATCGCCATCGCCCGCCAGGCCCAGCTGCCTCTGCTCACCCGGCTCCTGCCCCAGCTTCAGGATATTTGGACCGCCCCTATGCTCCCGGAGGAGGTCCGCTTCCGCTTCCTGCGCTGGCAGCAGGGCTGTAAGCAGGAAAAGGACCTGTGGGAGACCAGCCATTTCTTGGAGTCCGCCATCAACAGCGTGCCCAACCTGGTCTGGTATAAGGATAAGGACGGCGTCCATGAGAAGGTGAACGACAGCTTCTGCCGCACCGTCAAAAAGACAAAGGAGCAGGTTCAGGGCCGCCGCCACGCCTATATCTGGGACGTGGAGCAGGACGACCCCGCCTGCATCGAGTCGGAGCGGGAGGTTATGACCAAGCGGGAGACCTGCGTGTCGGAGGAAAAGGTCCTCACCGGGGAGGGGGAGCGGCTGCTCACCACCTATAAATCCCCCCTGTACGATTTGGACGGCTCCGTGATGGGCACGGTGGGCGTAGCCATCGACGTGACCCAAGAGCGGGCCTATCAGCAGGAAATCATCCGGAAAAGCCAGATTCTGGAGACCCTGTTCACCACCATGGACTGCGGCATCATGTGCCACTCCCTGGACGGACAGCACATCATCAGCGTCAACCAGGCCGCGCTGAAGCTGCTGGGCTACTCCTCTCAGGAGGAGCTGCTGGAGAACGGCTTCGACATGGTGGCCTCCTCCGTGTTGGAGGAAGACCGGCAGACGCTGCGGGAACGCATCATGTCCCTGAACACCCCGGGGGACAGCGTCAGCGTGGAGTACCGCGTGCACCACGCGGACGGCAGCCTGCTCCACATCATGGGCAACGTCAAGCTGATCGAGGAGGAGGGCGAGCTGTTCTATCAGCGCTTCCTGCTGGACTGCACCGCCCAGAAGCTGCGCGAGCAGCAGGAGCGGCTGGAAAACCAGCGGCGACAGGACGAGCTGATCCACGCGCTGAGCATTGACTACAGCCTGGTGTGCTACTTCGACCTGGATTCCGGAGCGGGCAGCCTGCTGCGCGCCACAGACAGCAGCGAAAGCCCCTTCGCCCTGTTCTCCGACAGCCCCTCCCTCCAAACCGCCATGGACCGCTATATCGACCGCTTTGTCTACCCCGAGGACCGGGACGCCCTGCGGGACGCCTGCTCTCATGAGCGGCTGCGGGAGGAGCTGTCCCAAAGCACTAACTATGTCGTCAATTACCGCGCCATGGACGGACAGCAGACGGTCTACTACCAAATCAAGGCCGTGCGGGCCGGCGCGTGGGACAGCCGCCGCGGCGTGGTCATCGGCTTCTGCAACGTGGACGATGAAACCCGGCGGGAGCTGGAAAAGAAGACACTGCTGGAGGACGCCTTGTCCCAGGCCAACCGGGCCAGCAAGGCCAAGAGCACCTTCCTGTCCAATATGTCCCACGACATCCGCACCCCTATGAACGCCATCGTGGGCTTCACCACCCTGGCCCTCACCCATGTGGAGCGCACGGACCAGGTGGAGGAGTACCTGAAAAAAATTCTCACCTCCGGCAACCATTTGGTGAGCCTGATCAACGACGTGCTGGATATGAGCCGCATTGAAAGCGGCAAAATGCGGCTGGACGAGACGCTGTGCAGCCTGCCCGACATCCTCCACGGCCTGCGCAGCATCGTCCAGGCCGACATACGCGCCAAGCAGCTGGATCTGTACATCGACACGGTGGACGTCATCGACGAGGACATCTACTGCGACAAGCTGCGGCTCAACCAGGTGTTGCTCAACCTGCTGAGCAATTCCATCAAGTACACCCCCGCGGGCGGCATCGTCAGCGTGCGCATCAGCGAGCGGCCCGGCGCCCCTGCCGGATACGCCAACTACGAATTCTGCATCAAAGACACCGGCATCGGCATGAGCCCCGAGTTCGTGGCCCACATCTTCGAGCCCTTTGAGCGGGAGCGCAACTCCACCATCAGCGACATCCAGGGCACCGGCCTGGGCATGGCCATCACAAAAAACATTGTGGACATGATGAACGGCTCCATCATGGTCAAAAGCGACCAGGGCATGGGCACGGAGTTCATCGTCTCCCTCACCTTCCGCCTCAGCTCCGCCCCCAAGGAGCCCGTGACCATTCCGGCGCTGAAAAACTGCCGCGCCCTGGTGGTGGACGACGATTTCAACACCTGCGACAGCGTCACCTATATGCTCCAGCAGATCGGGCTGCGGGCGGAGTGGACCCTGTCCGGGCGGGAGGCTGTGCTGCGCACCCAGCAGGCCATCTCCCGCGGGGACAGCTATCACATCTATGTCATCGACTGGCTCATGCCCGACATGAACGGCGTGGAGGTGGCCCGCCGCATCCGCAAGGCGGTGGGCGACGATGTGCCCATCATCATCCTCACCGCCTACGACTGGTCGGATATTGAGGAGGAGGCCCTTGAGGCGGGCGTCACCGCCTTCTGCGGCAAGCCGCTGTTCCTGTCCGAGCTGAAAAGCTGCCTGCACGGCGTGGCCGCCGCCAGGGCGGCCGAGGGCCCCTTCCAGGAGGAGGACGCCGAGGCGCAGCCCGCCCCGCAGCCGCCCAAGACCCGCTCCGGCCACATCCTGCTGGCGGAGGACAACGAGCTCAACCAGGAGATCGCCACCGCCATTCTGGGCGAGGCCGGCTTCACCACCGAGGTCGCGTCCAACGGACAGCTTGCCGTGGATATGCTGCAGCGCTCCCAGCCGGGATATTACAACCTGATCCTGATGGACGTGCAGATGCCCGTCATGGACGGCTACGCCGCCACCCAGGCCATCCGCGCCCTGGACAACCGGGAGCTGGCCTCCATCCCCATTCTGGCCATGACCGCCAACGCCTTCGAGGAGGACCGGCAGACCGCCCTCAAGTCCGGCATGAACGGCCATATCGCCAAGCCCATCAACATCGACACCTTATTTAAAACCTTGGACAGCATACTGGCGTAAGCCTCTTTCCCTGAAAAAGCTCCCCCGGTGGCACAGCCGCCGGAGGAGCTTTTTCACTTGACCAGCAGCGCCACGGTCTCCACATGGGCCGTCCTGGGAAACAGGTCCACCGCCTCCGCCTTTACCGCCCGGTAGCCCAGGGGCGAGAAGCGTTTTACGTCCCGGGCCAGGGTGGCCGGGTCGCAGGAGACGTACACCACCCGGTCCGGCCCCATCCGGGTAACGGCGTCCACCACGCTGGGGTCCAGACCCTTCCGGGGCGGGTCCACCACCGCCACATGGGGGCGGATGCCCTCCCCCTCCAGCCGGGCGGCCAGGTCCGCCGCGTCGCCGCACTCGAACCGGGTTTTGTCCTCCAGTCCGGCCCGCCGGGCGTTCTCCCTGGCGTCGGCCACCGCCTGGGGCACGATCTCCACCCCGATCACCCGCCCAGCCCGCTCCGCCAGCGTCAGGCTGATGGAGCCGATGCCGCAGTACAGCTCCACCACCGTCTCCGTCCCCGTCAGCCCGGCAAAGTCCAGCGCCCGGCGGTAGAGCACCTGCGTCTGGGCCCGGTTCACCTGGAAGAAGGAGGGCACCGACAGCCGGAACACATGGCCGCACAGCTCCTCCTCCAGCCAGTCCCGGCCCCAGAGGGTGCGGTACTCCTCCCCCAAAATCACGTTGGTTTTCCGGGGATTCACGTTGAGCACCACTCCCGCCAGCCCCGGCGCGGCCCCCCGCAGGGCGTTCACCAGCTCCTCCTCGCGGGGCAGGCTTTTGCCGCCGGCCACCACGCAGCACAGCGCCTCTCCGGCCCGATTGGTGCGCAGAAACAGGTGCCGCACCAGCCCCTTCCCCGTCCGCTCGTTATAGGCGGGGACGTGGAAGCGCTCCATCCAGCCCTTGAAGGCGGCGCGGCAGGCCGTGTCCGCCTCCGGCTGGAGCAGGCAGTCCTCCACATCCACCACCCGGTGGCTGCGCGGTGCATAGTAGCCCACCGCTCCGTCCGCCACGGGCAGCTGCACCTTGTTGCGGTAGCGCCGGGTATCCTCCGCGCCGTGGATCACCGGCACGGCGATCTCCGCCCCGCCGATGCGCCGCAGGGCGTCCTCCACCCGCCGGCGCTTGGCCTCCAGCTCCTCCCGGTAGCTCATGTGCCGGAACTGGCAGCCGCCGCACAGACCGTAGTGGGGGCAGTCGGGCTGCGTCCGCTCCGGCGAGGGCTCCAAAATCCGCTCCACCCGGCCCCAGGCCGCGCTGTGGCCCACGTGCTCGATGAAGGTCTCCACCCGCTCGCCCCGGAGGGCGCCCTTGACAAACACCGCCATGCCCTCAATCCGGGCGACCCCCTCGCCGCCGCTGCCGTAGCCCTCGATGGCGGCGGGGTAGACTCTCCCCTCTCTCAGCATGGGGCCCCACCCCCTCCCTGGGCCCTGTGCAGCTTGTGGAGCTCCTTTTTCCGCCGGTTGGAAAAGCGGTCCTCCTCGCTGTACACGCAGCCGCAGTATTTTTGCAGATACAGCCCCAGTGCCCTGGCCTCCTCCTGGCCCTCCCGGAAGCGGGGACGGAAATCGTAGGGCGCGAACTCCACCCCGTACTTCTCCCCCATTCTGGCCCCGGTCGCGCAGATCAGCGCCCGGTCCTGATAGGGGGACACCAGCAGGGTGGTGGAAAAACGGTCAAAGCCGTGCTCGGCGGCGTACTGGGCGGTGCGCTCCATGCGGCAGGCGTAGCAGTAGCCGCAGCGGCGGTCGCTGTCCGCGGCCACCGCCGCCGTGAACTGGCGCAGGCCGTAGAAGTCCTCCTCCTCCAGGGCAAGGCCGATGTCCTTCGCGTACTGCCGCAGGGTGTCCCGCCGGGCCTTGTACTCCTGGAAGGGGTGAATGTTGGGGTTGTACCAAAAGCCCACGGGCTCCACGCCCTCCTCCCGCAGCAGCTTTACGCAGGCCACGCTGCACGGCGCGCAGCAGATGTGAAGCAGGGTGCCGCTCATAGCCGCGCCTCCTCTCCGTTGTGGATGAAACGGCCAAGACCGCGAGGCGGTCCCGGCCGTTTTGTGGTTACACCAGATAGCCCAGGCCGCGGAGCACCGCGTACATCCCGGCGGCCGCCTCCCCCCGCAGGGCGGGGGCGGCGGGGCTGATCTGGCTCAGGGGGGCGTACAGCATATCGCCGTCCACCTCCAGCGCCTCCTCCAGCCCCCAGGCCAGCACGGCCAGGCTGCCCCAGGCCCAGTCCGAGAAGGCCGCCATATCCGGCTCCTGGGAGATAATGATCTGGGCGTACTCGCTCTCCGCCAGCGCGCCGTAGCGCTTGATGCCCAGATTCAGATAGCAGGCCATGCGGCCCATGACGGTGAGAAACTCCTCATGCGTGAGCACGCCGTCCGGGTCAAACAGGCCGTCTCCTTTTCCCTGCACCAGCCCCAGAGAGGCGATGGCGTTCACCGACTCGGCATACCAAATCCCCTCGGGCACATCGGAAAACTGGTTCTCTCCGAAATAGTTCACGTTGAGCACCCGGGCCAGCATCACGCACAGCTGGGCGCGGGTGAGCTTGTCCTCCGGGGAGTACGCCCCGCCGCCGGTGCCGTTGAGCAGCCTGTACGCCCCCATGGCGTTCACCGCCCGGCCGTAGGCGCTCTCCTCCACGTCGGAGAACCAGCGGCTCTCGTACTCCAGGCCCAGCCTTTCCGCCACCTCGGGCACGGGCAGCTCCTCAAAAACATGGCCGTTGTTGTAGTACACGCTGGTCTGGGGGGGCAGGGCCGCGAACAGGGCGGCCAGGACCGCCTCGTCCGTCTCCGGGTCCACATAGAACGCGCTGGTGTCCAGCACCATCCCCACCTGGGCGTCCTTCTCCTCCCCGCACAGGGCCAGGGCCACCGCGCTGGCGTACGCATCGTCCACCAGCAGCGTGGGGATGACCCCCACCCTATCGGTGGTATTGGCCTCGCTGGAGTAAAAGCGGGCGAACGTGACCTTCAAACCGTCGCCGTCAAAGAGTTCCGGGTAAACCTCCCCGTCCAAAACGGTCTGAGCCACGCCCTTGCCGTAGCTGCGGCTGCCGATGACCACGCCCCGGCCCGTATCCCGCACGCCGGCGGACAGCAGCTCGGAGGAGCTGGCGCTGCCCTCGTCGATGAGCACCACCACCGGCTTGCGGGTGACGGCCTGCGCGGCGCTGTCCTCCGCGCTCATGCCACCCTGCCCGTCCTCAAAATACAGGTAACGCCCCGGCCCGTTCAGGGCGCCCAGCATCTCCACGGCGGCGTCGGTATAGCCCCCCGCGTTGCCCCGCAGGTCGATGATCCAGCGCTCCACCTGGCTGTCGTACTCCTTCAACCCCGCTTCAAACTCCTTGCCGGTGTCCACGCCGAAGCTGGTGCAGATGACATACCCCGTTCCGTCCTCCAGCACCTGGAATCGGGTGGTGGGGATGACCAGGGGCCGGCGGATGATGGTGTACGGCGCGCTCACCCCATCCCGCAGCACCGTCACGTTCACCTGGCTGCCCTCCTCGCCCAGCAGCAGCTCCTGATCGCTCTCGCTGGCGGGGACGCAGGAGGTCCCGTTGATCTCCACAATCAAATCCCCCGCCCGCAGCTGCGCGTTCTGCGCCCCGCCGCCGGAGAACACCTCTTTCACCAAAATGCCCTGCTCGGTGTACTCAATGGACACGCCGATGCCCGCCGTGCTCATCACTTCCCCCTCCAGGCGGCCCAAAAACGCCTGGTATGCCTCTTGACTCATGTACTCCGTGTACGGGTCCAGCGTGCTCAGCAGAGCGTCCAGGCTGTCCGCCTCATAGGCCCCCTCCGGCAGCTCCTCGTAATAGTAGATTTCCAGCAGCTCAATGGCCTGCTCCACCGTCAGCGCGCTGGCCGGAGCGATGAGCAGGACCAGGGCCAGCAGCGCCGAGGCCAGACGGACGACATATTTTTTCATGACAGTTCTCCTTTACCCATCAGGTGGGTTTTGTAAATTGACAAACGGGCCGGCTTCGATTAAACTAAGTATATCACACAATTACTACAATGGGGTGAATTTTTCATGGTAAACTTTACTGAATTTTCCTTCCCCTCCCGGGATGGGACGCACAAATGCAATGTCAGCCTGTGGACGCCGGAGGGCGAGCCCCGGGCGGTGGTGCAGCTTGTCCACGGCGTGGCGGAGTACGCCGGGCGGTACGACCACTTCGCCCGCTACCTGGCGGACCACGGCTTCGTGGTGTGCGGCGAGGACCACCTGGGCCACGGCAAGACGGTGGACGACGGCAAATACGGCTACTTCGGCAAGAAGGACGGCTGGACCCTGGTGACGGCGGACGTGCGCCAGCTGCGCGTTCTCATGGGGGAGAAATATCCCAGCCTGCCCTACTTCCTGCTGGGCCACTCCATGGGCTCCTTCCTGGCCCGGACGTATCTGTGCAAATACCCCGGCACGGTGGACGGCTGCATCCTATCCGGCACCGGCCAGGAGAAGCCCGCCCTGGTGGCCGCGGGCAGGGCGGTGGCCTCCGCCGTGTGCGCCCTGCGCGGGCCGGAGGCGGTGAGCAAGCTGGTGGACCAGCTCTCCCTGGGGGCCTACAACAAGCAGTTCGCCCCCAACCGCACCACGGCGGACTGGATCTGCCGGGACGAGGCGGTGGTGGACGCCTATTTGAAGGACCCCTTCTGCACCTTCAAGCCCACCGCCGGGATGTTCCGGGACATGATGGGCGGCCTGCAGTACATCGCCAGCGAGGAGGGCCTGTCCAACATGGACCCGCGCACCCCCGTCTACCTGTTCTCCGGCGACCAGGACCCGGTGGGCTCCAACGGCGCGGGAGTGCGGACGGTGTACGGCTTCTTCCAGGACCACGGCACCCGCGATTTGACCATCAAGCTCTACCCCGGCGGGCGGCACGAGATGCTCAACGAGATCAACAAGGGCGAGGTGTACGCCGACGTGCTGGCCTGGCTGGAGCAGCGCCTGTGAATGGCCATGGCATTTGATTTGTGTCACGCTTCGCCTGCTCGCGACGCGCGGCTTCCCTCCGATTCGGGCAAAACCCATCCGGGCCTCCGGCCCTCCTTGGGCTTTTGCCCTCACTTCGGTCCATCCGCGCTGCTCACAACGGCTCAGCGCTTCTCTTTCGCAGGAATTTGAACTGGGTCTCCGAGCACACCATGGCGGTGAAAATCACGCAGAAGCCCAGGTACATCAGCGGCGTGGGCCGCTCCGCCCCGAACAGCACCGAGAACATCACCCCAAAGGGGGCCTCCAGCGAGAGCAGCAGGGCGGCGGAGGCGGGTTCGGTGTACTTCTGCCCCACATTCTGGAACAGCAGGGCCACGGCGGTGGAGCCGATGGCCAGGTACAGCAGCACCCACCAGGCGTAGGAGGGCAGGCCGTTCACGGGCACGCCCCTGGTGAAGGCCGTCCCCACCCAGCACATGAGGGCCACCATGGCGAACTGGAGGATGGTGAGCAAAAAGATATCCCGCCCGCCGGAGAACTTGGCCACCGCGATGATGTGGCAGGCCAGGAAAAATCCGGCGATGAGGGTGAGCACGTCCCCCAAGGCCAGGGACAGCCCCCCGTCCCAGGACACCAGGCCGATGCCCGTCACGGACAAAAGGGCGGCCAACACGTTCCAGCGGGAGGGGCGCTTGCGGTCCACCGCCCAGTACAGGAAGGGGACGATGACGCAGTACACGGCGGTGAAAAAAGCGTTCTTCCCCGGCGTGGTGCCCATCAGGCCAAAGAGCTGGATGATGTACGCCGCCCCCAGCAGCAGCCCCAGCACCGCGCCCTGCCAGAGATAGCGCAGGTCCATGTCCTTCCACCGCCGCCAGAACACCACGGCCAGCACCACCGCCGCCAAGGAAAAACGGAAGGCCAGCATGAACATGGGCTCCACATCGTCCACGGCGTCTTTTATCATAAAAAAGGTGGAGCCCCAGATCAGAGTGGCGCACACAATCATGGGCTTTGCCAGCTTTTTCAGCACAGCTTCGTTCATTATACTTCAACTCCGCGTAAATAATAAGAGATATATAACAAAGAGGAGGGAGATTATGCTGCCGCAGGCATTTTTTAACCGGGACACGGTGGAGGCCGCCCGCGCCCTGGTGGGCAAATACCTGGTGCGGCGGTACGGGGGCGTCACCCTGGCCGCCCGCATCACCGAGACGGAGGCCTACGTGGGCCGGACGGACAAGGCCTGCCACGCCTACGGCGGCCGGAAAACCCAGCGCACCCAGACCCTCTACGCCCCGCCGGGGACGGCCTACGTCTACCTCATCTATGGGATGCACTGCTGCCTCAACTTCGTCACCGAGCCGGAGGGGGAGCCGGCGGCCGTGCTCATCCGGGGCCTTGCTCCCAGGCATAACCTGGATATTATAGCAGAAAACCGCTTCCATTGCAAGGCCGGGGACATGACCGCCTACCAAAAAAAGAACTTTCTCAACGGCCCCGGCAAGGTGTGCGCCGGGATGAACATCGACCGCTCCCTCAACGCCCTGCCCTACGGCTCCCCGGAGCTGTTCGTGTGCGCCAATCTGGAGGACGCCGGCCTGCCCCCCTGTCCCCAGGACGGCGGACCGCTGTCCATCCGCACCGGCAAGCGCATCGGCATCGACTACGCCCAGGAGGCGGCGGACTTCCCCTGGCGGTTTTACCTGTGACGGACAAAGAGCCCCTCCCAGACGGGAGGGGCTCTTTGAGTTTCAAACGTGTGTTTCACGTGAAACATCACGGCTGCGTCATCAGCTCGGCCACGGTGCGGGCGTACAGCCGCCCGGCGGTGATGGCCTCCTGGAGGGTATTGCCGTGGGTGCCCACCTCCACCAGAATGGTGCCGGTGGACAGGTGCTGGTTGAACCGGGAGGTGCGCAGCACGATGGGCCGGGCCAGGGTGGCCCACTTCTGGGTGAGGGCGTTCTGAATCTCCACCGCCAGGGAGAGATTCACCTTCCAGTTGGGGTGGACCTGGCCGCTGGCATCGCTGCCCAGCACCATCATCACCTGCGCGCAGTTGTCCACCGAGCCGGACACCACCTTGTAAATCGTGCCGTCGTTGGCCACCAGGGCGTCCCGGTGGACATCCAGCAGCAGCACAATGGAGGGATACTCCTTCAGCGCCGCCGCCACCCCCTCCACCGAGCGGACGTAGGCGTTGTTATAGCTGGGGTAGTCGTACAGGGTGGTGTCATGGATTACCCCGATGCCCGCCGCCTCGAACACCGCCGCCATCTCCTCCCCCACCCGGACCATGTTCTGCTCCGTATTCAGGGTGCGGTAGCTGTCGCTCTCCTCGTACACGTCTGTGCCGTCCATGGTATACGCCTCCGTGGCGTGGGAATGGTAGATCAATATTTTGGGCCCCTCTCCCTCCGCCGGCAGGCTGGGGGCGTTGGCCAGCAGGGCGGGGATGTCCAGGGCGTAGTCCGTATGGTTATAGATGGATACGTTTTCCGCCGTCACATACTTGGCGGACGTTCCCGCCACCATGGTCTTGGCGATGATGCCCTCCGGCGCTGTGGTGGTGGTGGGCAGGTCGCCCCCGTCCTCCTCACCGTCCGGGTCCAGCTCCGCCGGGTCCTGGCTCTCCGGCGGGGGCGAATCGGACGGCTCCGCCGCAGGCTGCCGGGAGGGCAGCGTTCCGCCCAGCAGGGACGACTGGGCCAGCACCAGCCTGTCCCAGCCGGACAGGCCCTCCCCCTGCTCGTGAAAGCCCAGTTCCGCCGCCAGCAGAGAGGTGGCCAGCTGGGCGCTGTCCGCCCACTCCAGCAGATCCCTCACCGCTGCCGCCGGGTCGCCCACCAGCCAGATCAGCCACGCCGCCAGCCACGCCACAAACACCGCCGCACCCATCCGCAGCCACCGCAGAAGGGGCCGGGTTGCCCTTCTCTTTCGCATATGCGCTCACCTCTCTGCATGGTATGCGCCGGCAGACGAAAATAGACGCTTGACAAGGAAAGTTTCCCAAGTTATACTTAGTAGGAAAAGTATAACTAATGGGAGGAATCGTTATGAAGCTGAAGCTGCCCCGGGACCACTTCCTCTCCACCGTCCGGGTGGGGGACAAGGGCCAGATCGTCATCCCCAAGGAGGTGCGGGACCTGTTTGAAATCGAGCCGGGGGACAGCCTGCTGCTCATGGCCGACAAGAAAAAGGGTATCGCCATCGTTGGCTTTGACGGCATGGTGGATTTCATGGACGAGTCCATCCGGCAGGCCCGCCAGGCCCAGCAGGAGCAAAAGGAGGGGGAAGCCCAGTGAACGCCATCGAAATTTTAGGGCTCACCAAGCAGTACGGCCGCCGCCGGGTGGTGGACGAGCTGAGGCTCACCGTCCCGGCGGGGGAGCTGTTCGCTCTTTTAGGGGTCAACGGGGCGGGCAAGTCCACCACCATCAAAATGCTGTGCTGCCTCACCGTCCCCACCCAGGGGGACGCCAAGCTGATGGGGCACAGCGTGCGCACCCAGCCCCACGCGGCCAAGGAGCGCTTGGCCGTCTCCCCCCAGGAGACGGCGGTGGCCCCCGGCCTCACCGTGGCGGAAAATCTGGACCTCATGGCGGCCATCTACGGCCGCCCCAGAGGCCGGACCAAGGAGGTGATGGACCAGCTGGACCTGGGCCGGTGGGCCAGGCAGCGGGCGAAAACCCTGTCCGGCGGGTGGCTGCGGCGGCTGTCCATCGCCATGGCCCTGGTGTCCCAGCCGGAGGTGCTGTTTTTGGACGAGCCCACCCTGGGGCTGGACGTGCTGGCCCGGCGGGAGCTGTGGGGCGTGATCCGGGGGCTGAAGGGAAGCACCGCCATCGTGCTCACCACCCACTATCTGGAGGAGGCGGAGGCCCTGGCCGACCGCATCGGGATTCTGAACGCGGGCCGCCTCCGGGCGGTGGGGACGGCGCAGGAGCTCAAGACCCTGGCGGGCCGGGAAACGTTCGAGGACGCCTTTGTGGCCCTGGCGGGAGAGGAGGCGGCGTCATGAGGATAAAGGCCTTTGCCGTGCGCAACCTGAAGGAGCTGCTGCGGGACCCCCTCACCCTCTTTTTCGGGGTGGGCTTCCCCATGGTGCTGCTGCTGTTGATGAACCTCATCCAGCGCAGCATTCCCGTGCACATCTTTGCGCTGGAAACGCTGGCCCCGGGCATCGCCCTGTTCGGGCTCACGTTTCTGGCGCTGTTCTCCGGGCTGCTCCTGGCCCGGGACCGCACCTCCGCCTTTCTGGCCCGGCTCACCGCCTCCCCCATGACGGCGGCGGACTTTTTGCTGGGCTACCTGCTGCCCCTGCTGCCCCTGGCGGTGGGGCAGAGCGCCCTCTGCCTGGGGGGCGCGGTGGCCCTGGGCCTGCCCCCTAGCTGGAATCTGCTGGCAGTGACCGCCTCCCTCATCCCCTCCGCCCTGCTGTTCATCGCCCTGGGGCTGCTGTGCGGCGTCCTGTTCAGCGACAGGCAGGTGGGCGGTATGTGCGGGGCCATCCTCACCAACGTCACCGCCTGGCTGGCGGGGATCTGGTTCGACCTCTCCCTCATCAGCGGGCCATTTCGCACCGTGGCCTACCTGCTCCCCTTCGTCCACGGGGCGGACGGGGCCAAGGCCGCCCTGGCCGGGGACTGGGCCGCCCTGCCGGGGCATTTGCTGTGGGTGTCCCTCTGGGCGGCGGGGCTGATGGGCCTGGCGCTGTGGCTGTTCCGCCGGAGACTGGTGGAGCGCTGAGGTTATTTTGTCGAAGGCTTTCACCGGCAGGCTCTTGAAATCTGCCTTCCGCTATGGTACAATGGGGCATCATCGGAAGCAGCACGGAAGGGCCCTGAAAGCATGGGAACCATGCTGTGGACAAACAAGGAAAGGTGAGATTCCAAAATGGGCTTTTTCAGCACACCCAAGACGGACACGCAGATGTCTGTGATTTCCGACAGCGAACGGCAGCAGGAAAGCCTGCCCTCTCCCGCTAAGATCAGCAGCACCGTCATCACCCAGGGCGTCACCGTTAAGGGCACCATCCGGGGCGAGGGCGTCGTGCAGGTGGAGGGCGTTGTGGAGGGCGAGTTCAGCATGGTGGGCGCGGTCATCGTGTCCGACACCGGGCTGGTTCGCGGCCCCGTCTCCGCCGACGTGGTCCGGGTGGCCGGACGGGTGGAGGGCAACGTGGTCGCCAGAGAGCATATGCGCCTGGAGCAGACCGGCACCCTCATCGGCGACGTGGCCACCGCCTCCCTGGTGGTGGAGGACGGCGGCTGCCTCAACGGTCGGTCCACCATGACCAAGGCCCCGGAGCCCGACCCGGAGCTGCGCACCGTTCAGGACCTGGGCGACCTTCAATTCGGCCCCGGTTACGACGTTGACGGCGAATAAACGGCTTCCTTAATACATAAAAGCGCCCGGTTTCAGAAGAAACCGGGCGCTTTTTATAGTATGGGGTGGTGTCCCCCCGTCCGCAGCGCCTCCTCCAAGGCCCGCCCCAAGTCCGCCCGGTGGGCGGGATGGGCGCAGCGCTCTATGATCCGCCGGGCGCACTCCCCGTCGTCCAGTCCGCGAAGGTCGGCCACGCCGAACTCGCTGACCACCACGTCCACGTCATGGTGAATCACGTCCACATGGCCTACGGCGGGCACAATGCAGGACAGCTGCCCGCCCTGCCGGGCGGAGGGCAGGAGCATCACCGACAGCCCCGCCGCCGCGGCGAAGGCCGCGCCGTTGCCAATGCCGTTGACCACCCTGGCCCCGCCGATGTGGCTGGCGTTCACGTTGCCGAACACGTCTATCTCCAGCCCCGTGTTCAGCGCCAGCACGCCCAGGCCGCTCACGGCGGCATAGCCGTTGCACACCTCCATGCTGCGCAGCACCAGCCGGTCCCGCAGGCCGCCGCCCAGGGAGCGCAACAGCGCCAGGGTCTCCGGGTCGGAGACTATGGAGCCGCCGGACAGCAGGGCGGCCTTCCCCTGGGCCAGCAGCTCCACCATACCCCCTTGCAGCGTGCCGCAGAAAAAGGCCAGGTTCTCATACCGGCTGGCCTTCAGCGCCTCCACCACAGCCCCGGACAGCCCGCCGATCCCCGTCTGCACCGGGGGCAGCGCTTTCCCTGGAAATGCTCGGTCCAGCCACGCCAGCAGGTTTTCACACACCGCCCGCTGCACCGGGGTGGGCGCGGCGGGGGCGGTGGGCTCGTCCGGCCGATGGGAGAACACCACCGCCGCCACCCTGTCCAGGTCGATCTGGGCATAGGGCCGGCCCACCCGCTGGCCGGGATGGCGCAGCGCCGTCCCGGCGTGGGCGGGCCCCTCGTACACGTCGTGGAGCCCCAGGAGCAGCTCCGGCTGGGCCGTGTTCACCTCCACGATGATGCTCCGGGCCATGGCGCACATGAGCTGGGTCATGCCCACGCTGGTGGTGGGGATGAGCCGGCCCTCGCCGTCCAGGCCCAGGGCCTCCACCACCGCCACATCGGGCACGCCGAAACCGCCGGCGGCAAACAGCCGGGGCATCCTGGCCATGGACGCCTCCACGTAGTGAAGCTGCCTCCGGTTGGCCCGTTCCCGCACCTCAGCGGACACCGTGAAGGGGGCGCGGCGGGTCAAAATCCCCGCCCCGGCCAGGGCGTCCTCCACCTGCGGGGAGAGCTGGGCGGCGGTGATGAGCTCGACGCCCCGGATATCCCCCGCCCGCCCCCGCTCCGCCAGGGCCAGCAGCACGGCCTTGGGGTCCCCGGCGGCGGTGTAGCCGCTGGCGGCTACCACGGCCCCCTCCGGGATGAGAGCGGCCGCGTCCTGAGCTGAGCACAGCCTTGCGCCCAGCCGGCGGGGCACGCTATACGGCGCTGTCATAGGCGGTCTCCCGGTCCGCCACCGCCGCCACCGCAAAGGAGCCCAGCCGCCGGCCCAGCAGCTCCTCCAGCCGCGCCCCGGCCCCGATCAGAGCGCCCACGTCCACCCCGCCGTCCCGGCCCATGCGCTTGGCCATGGCTGCGAAGTCCTCCGTGCACACCAGCCCCGTGCGCCCCTGGGTGTAGTAGTAGTCGCCGGTGCCGTGGATGACGGCGCCGTCCATGCGGTTTGCGGGCTGGCCGCCGATGCCCCCCAGAGTGCACTCAAACTGGGTCATGCCCGCCTCCATGGCCGCATAGTAGCAGGCCATGCCCATGCCGTTCACGTCGTGGATGTGCAGGGTATGCATGGCCGGGTCGGGCCAGCGGCGCAGAATCTCGCCGAAATACTCCGTCACCCGGTCGGGGGTGGCCTCGCCGCTGGTGTCCGCGTGCTCCACCTCGTCAAAGCCCATGTCGAACAGCCGCTGGGCGAAACGGTACGCCTCCTCCAGCGGGACCCGGCCCATGATGGGGCAGCCGAAGATGGTGCCCACATTGCCGCACACCCGCTCAATCCCCCCCGCGTGGAGCAGCTTCACCGAGCGCTCCGCCTCCGCGAACAGCTCCTCGTGGGTGCTGTTCATGTTCTTCTTCGCGTAGGCCGCGCTGGTGGCCAGCTGGCCGGTGAGCACCCGGTGGATGGGCGCGCCTCTGGCCTTCAGCTCCACCGCCCGCTCCACCGCCCGGCGGTTCAGCGCCAGAAAGGTGTACTCCACGTCCTTCCTCCGGGGGAGCATCATGGCGAACTGGTCAATCTCCTTGAACTGGGGCAGGTAGACCGGGTGGGCAAAGGAGCCCACCTCCAGCCTGGCCACCCCCGCCGCGATGAGCCGCTCCACCAGCTCCAGCCGCTGTTCCAGGGGCAGGTAGCGCTCCTCGTGCTGCAGGCCGTCCCGCAGCGTCGTGTCTATGATACACACCGTTTGCATACCGGCCCCCCTCATTCGCGCTCCACAATCAGGGACACGCCCTGGCCGCCGCCGCAGCAGAAGGTGACAAGGCCGCGCCCGCCGCCCCGGCGCTTCAGCTCGTAGACCAGCTTCGTCACCAAAACGCCGCCGGTGGCCGCCAGCGGGTGGCCCAGGGCGATGGCCCCGCCGTTGGGGTTGAGCTTGTCCGGGTCCAACCCCAGCTCCCGGATGCAGGCCAGGCACTGGGGGGCAAAGGCCTCGTTCATCTCGATCACGTCCAGGTCCGCCAGGGACAGCCCGGTCTTTTTCAGCAGCTTTCGGGTGGCGGCCACCGGGCCGATGCCCATGATAGAGGGGTCCACCCCCGCGCTGGCAAAGCCGCCGATGTACCCCAGAATCTCGCACCCCAGGGCCTGGGCCCGGGACGCCTCCATCAAAATCACGGCGCTGGCCCCGTCGCTGTTGGGGGAGCTGTTCCCCGCGGTGGCCACGCCGTCCGGCTTGAAGGCGGGCTTTAGCCCGGCCAGGGTCTCCATGGTGCAGTCCCGGCGGAACACCTCGTCGGTGTCCACCACAGCCTGCGCTCCCGTTTTGCCTCCGCTGACAGGCACGGGCACGATCTGCCCCCGGAAACGGCCCTCGTCCCAGGCGCGCACCGCCCTGCGGTGGCTCTCCACGGCGAAGGCGTCGCACTCCTGCCGGGTCAGGCCATACCGCTGGGCCAGGTTCTCCGCCGTGATTCCCATGTGGGGATTGCCCACCTCCTCCGGCGCCAGCCGGGACTTGCCCCGAAACTCCGGGGCGGCCATGTCGTGCAGGCGCTTTTGCTGCATCAGCACATAGGGCCGGTTGGAGTCGGACTCCGTGCCGCCGGCCAGAATGCACTCCGCGTCCCCCGCTCGGATCAGCGCGTCCGCCCAGGAGATGGCGGTGAGGGAGGTCCCGCACCGCCGGTCCACAGTGACGGCGGGCGTGGTGATGGGCAGGCCGGCCGCCAGCGTCACATACCGGGCCATGTTGGCGATGTCGTGGGCGTACAGGTTGCCGTAGACGACCTCGTCGATCATCTCCCCGCCGATTCCCGCCCGCTCCACCGCCGTTTTCACCGCCAGCGCCCCCAGCTCGTGGGCCGGGACGCCGGACAGCGCTCCGCGAATGCGCCCCACCGGGGTGCGCACCGCGGCCACAATCGCAGTTCTTCTCATCGCGTTGCAACTCCTTTTCTATTCGTCCACCATGGCGAACGCGCGGACCCAGGCCGCGCTGGCCCGCTCAATTTTCACCGGCACGCCGAAAAAGCGAAAGCCGTAGGGGGGCAGCCGGTCCAGGTTGTTCAGCTTCTCGTACTGCACGTAGGCCCTCTCTGCCCCCGCCTTGTGCCCCTCCCAGCACACCGCCGGGTCCCCGGTCTCCTGGAAGCGCTTGAGGGCATACTCTCGGGGCACGTCCCAGCTCCAGGCGTCGGTGCCCACCGCGCGCACCCCCTGGTTCAGCAGCCACAGGGTCCCCTCCCGGCCCACGCCGCAGCCCCGGCTCATATACTCCGGCCCGCCCCAGGCGGACATGGCCCCGGTGTGCAGGCAGACGATATCGCCGGGCTTGAGCCGGTAGCCGATGCGGTCAAAATACGCCTGGAAGTCCCGGGCGGTGCACACATAGCCGTCCGGCTTGTCGCTGAAGTCCACCACCACGCCGTCGCCGATAAACCAGTCCAGGGGCACCTCGTCCACCGTCCAGGCCGGCTCGCCCCCGTTCATGGTGGGATGGTAGTGATAGGGGGCGTCCACATGGGTGCCCGTGTGGGTGGACAGCGCAATCTGCTCCACCGCCCAGCCGTGCCCGTCCAGGCACTGCTCCCGGGTCAGGCCGGGGTAGGCCGCCAGAAAGGTGCTCACCGACTCCTCGTCGATGTGCCGGCGGTAGCGGATGCTGGGAATCTGCACCGGGCGGTCCACCGGCAGGCCGTCCACAATGCTCACGCTCAGATCAATGATTTTCATGGCTCTCACCTCGCTTTCAGCGGCGGAATGCCCATAATCCGCCGGGCCTCGGCGGGGGTGGCGGGCCGCTTGTTATACAGGCGGATGAGCGTTGCCGCCCGCTCCACCAGCCCCGCGTTGGTGGCGGGGACGCCCCGGTCCAGGTAGAGGTTGTCCTCCAGCCCCACCCGCACGCCGTTGGCCCCCAGGGCCAGGGCGCTGTACAAAATGGGCAGGTGGCCCGCTCCAATGCCGGTGGCGGACCACAGCGCGCCCTGGGGCAGATGGCGCGCCAGGTATTGGAGATTTTCCGGCGTGGCCTCCATGCCGCCCAGCACGCCCAGCACAAACTGGCACCACAGCGGCGCTTGCAGCAGCTTCAGCTTCTGGAAATAGTGGGCGGCGTTGCCCAGCATCCCCATGTCGAAAATCTCCACCTCGGGCTTGACGCCGCAGTCCAGGTAGGTTTTGGCCAGCTCCTTTAAAAAGGCGGGGTCGTTGTTGAACTCCTTGGCGTCCCCCCAGTTGAAGGTGCCCGCGTCAAAGCTGCCCACCTCAATGTCCGGGATTTTTTGAAAGTGCTCCAGGCGGGATTGGGTGGAGCGCGTGCCATCCAGCCCCGGCCCCCCCGAGGAGGTGCAGTTGATGATGACATCGCACTCATGGTCGGCGCGGATGAGCCGGATGGTCCGTTCAAAGCGCGTCCAGTCCATCACGCCGTTTTCGTTCTCGTCCCGCATATGCAGGTGGACCACCGCGGCCCCCGCCCGCCAGGCGGCGATGGCGTCCCTGGCGATCTCCTCCGGGGTGACGGGGAGATTGCCGTTCTTCGCCCGGGGGGTGCTGGCGCCGGTCATGGCGCAGGAGATGACGACCCGGCTGCTTTTCAGTTCTTCCAGTTCCATATCCATCCTCCTCACCTCACAGCTTCCCCGCCATAGGGCAGGCGCAGTAGTGGCCGGGGGCAATCTCTTTCAGGGAACAGTCCTGAGCGGCGCAACCCTCGCCGGCATAGGGGCAGCGGGGGGCGAAACGGCAGCCGGGCTTGGGCTCCACGGGGGAGGCCAGCTCGCCGGACAGCGCCTCGCTCTCCAGCCCCTGCCGGCCCAGCACTGGCGCGGGGATGGCGGACAGCAGCGCCTTGGTATAGGGGTGGGCCGGGCGGGCGAACAGCTCCGCCGAGGGCGCCCGCTCGATCATCTGGCCCAGGTACATCACGCCAATCTCGTCGGAGATGTGCTTGACCACCGACAGGTTGTGGGTGATGAATAGGTAGGTCAGCCCCATCTGCTCCTGAAGGTCCATCAGCAGGTTGAGCACCTGGGCCTGGATGGACACGTCCAGGGCGGACACCGGCTCGTCGCACACCACAAATTTTGGGTTCAGGGACAGGGCCCGGGCGATGCCGATGCGCTGGCGGCGGCCGCCGTCCATCTCGTGGGGGTACATAGCGGCGTACCGCTCCGACAGGCCCACCGTCTTCATCAGCTCGTAGGTGCGTGCCTCCACCTCCTGGGGGGTCGCGTACAGCTTGTGAAAGCGCAGCGGCTCGGAGATGGTCTGGAACACGGTCCGCCGGGGGTCCAGGGAGGCGTAGGGGTCCTGAAAGACGATCTGCATCTCCCGGCGCAATTCCATGGACTCCTTTTTCCCACAGTTCAGGATGTTCTTCCCCTGGAACAGCACCTCGCCGGAGGTGGCGGGCAGCAGGCGCAGAATGGTGCGGCCCAGGGTGGACTTGCCGCAGCCCGACTCGCCCACAATGCCCAGGGTCTTGCCCGCGCCGATGGAAAAGCTCACGTCGTCCACCGCGTGGAGCTTGCCCCGGGGGGTGTCAAAGTATTTTTTCAGGTTTCTGCACTCCAAAATGGGCTGGCTCATGTCCCCTCTCCCTCCTTCGCAAAGCGGTGGCATTTAATTTGGTGGCTGCCCTCCTGCCACAAGGGCGCGGAGACCTCCGTTACCTGCCCGGCGGTTTCCACAGGATAGGGCACGGTGCACTGGGGCGCGCAGTAGGGGCAGCGGGGGTGGAACTTGCAGCCCTGGGGCAAATCGGTGGGCTCGGGCATCAACCCGTCGATGGGCTGAAGACGGCGGCTCTCCACGTGGATGTTGGGGATGGAGCGGAACAGCCCCTCGGTATAGGGGTGGTGCTTCCGCTGGGGGTCGAACAGGTCCTCCACCGTGCCGTACTCCACAATCTCCCCGGCGTACATGATGGCCACGTAGTCGCAGATGTTGGCCACCACCCCCAGGTCGTGGGTGATGAGCAGCATGGACGAGCCCAGCTCCCGGCGCAGCCGGCGCATCATGTTCAGCACCTGGGCCTGGATGGTCACGTCCAGGGCGGTGGTGGGCTCGTCGGCGATGAGCAGCTCGGGGCTGCACGCGATGGCGATGGCAATCACCACCCGCTGCTTCATGCCACCGGAAAACTGGTGGGGATAGTCGCTCATGCGGAAGGCGGGTATGCCCACCAGCTCCAGCAGGCGGCCGATCTCCCCGTCCAGGTCCCCGCCCTTCAAATCCGGACGGTGGAGGCGGATCACCTCCGCGATTTGCTCCCGGACGGTGAGCACCGGGTTCAGGCTGGTCATAGGGTCCTGAAAAATCATGGAGATTTTCCCGCCTCGGATTTTCCGCATCTGGGCCTCGCTCTTTTGCAGCAGATCCTCCCCGTGAAACAAAATCTCTCCCGCCGGAATTTTGGCCGTGTACTTGGGCAGCAGACGGAGGATGGACAGCGCGGTGGTGGTCTTGCCCGCGCCGGTCTCGCCCACGATGCCCAGGGTCCTGCCCTTGGGGATGGTCAGGCTGACGTGGTTCACGGCGTGGACCACCTCGCCCTCCGTGACGTATTGGATGATCAGGTCCCTGATCTCCAGCAGTTCGCGTTCATTTGCCATGGGTCACCCTCCTTATGCCTTCCCCTTGAGCCTGGGGTCAAGGGCGTCGCGCAGCCCGTCGCCAAACAGGTTAATCGCCAGCGCGGTAATGGTAATGAAAATGGTGGGGAAAATCACGATGTGCCCGGTGTAGCGCAGGGAGGAGATGCCGTCCGAGGCGATCTGGCCCCACTCCGGCGTGGGGATGGGGGCGCCCAGGCTCAGGAAGGACAGCAGCGCGCCCATCAGGATGTTCCGGGCCACCTGCATGGTGGCCTGCACCAAAATGGTGTCCATGGCGTTGGGGATGATGTGGCTCAGGATGATCCGCGCGTCCCGCAGGCCCAGGGCGCGCTCGGCCTCGATGTACTCCTGGTCCACCAGGTTGAGCACCGCCGAGCGCACCACCCGGGTGAAGCCGGCCAGCTGGCCGATGGCGATGGCGCAGATGAGCTGGACGATGCCGCTGCCGAAGCCCGCGGCGATGGCCAGGGCCAGCAGCACACTGGGGATGGAGATGAGGATGTCGAAGGCCCGCATGAGCAGGCTGTCAAACCGCCCGCCGTAGTAGGCCGCGGCCGTGCCCAGAATCACCGCCGCCACGGTGGTGACGGCCGTGGTGCCGAAGCCCAGCAGCAGCGAAATGCGGCTGCCGTGGACGATTCGGGCAAACAGGTCCCGGCCCATGCCGTCGCAGCCAAACCAGTGCTGGGCGCTGGGCTTGGCCAGCTTGTCGGCGGCGGACTGGGTAATGGCCGCGCTGTAGTCCACAATCACATCGGCAAACACCGCCATCAGAATCAGCAGCACAATGACCGTCATGGACGCCATGGCCACCTTGTTTTTCTTTAAGCGGCGCCATGCCTCAGCATAGGCGCTGTTGTTTTTTCCTCGTGCCTCAGCCATTGCCCGCCGCCTCCTTTTTGCGCGTTTTGCGGCTCTTGCCGCCGGAATACTTGGCCCGAATGCGGGGGTCTACCGCAGCGTACAGCAGGTCCACCACCAGCATAATCATCATAAAGGTAAAGGCCATCAGGGTGATGGCGCCGATGACCAGAGGGGCGTCGTTGCGGTTGAGCGCGTCCTGCACCAGCGTGCCCAGACCGGGGATGACAAACACCTTCTCCATGGCCACCGCCCCGCCCAGCAGCGCCCCCATGGTGGTGCCCGAGATGGTGATGAGGGGCAGCAGCGCGTTGCGGAAGGCGTGGCGCCAGACGGTGGCGCGCTCCGCCACGCCCTTGGCTCGGGCGGTGCGGATGTAGTCCTGGCGGGTGGTGTCCAGCATGGTGGAGCGGGTGAAGCGCAGAAACTGGGCGGAATAGGAGATGCCCAGGGTGGCGGCGGGGAGAATCCAGCTCATCCAGCCGTTGGTGACGCCGCTGGCCGGCACCAGCTTGAGCCGGTAGGAAAACAGCAGCACCAGCAGCGCCGCCATGCAGAACGTGGGCACCGCCGAGAGCAGCATGGACGCCACCGTGGCCACCCGGTCCAGAATGGAATACTGCCGCACTGCCGACAGCACGCCCAGCGCGATGCCCACCAGCATGGCGATGCCCATGCTGAGCAGGGTGAGTATGATGGTGTAGGGCCACCGGCCCATGATGATTTTCATGACGGGCTCATTATAATAATAGGATGTACCGAAGTCGCCCCGGCAGACGCCCGCGATGTACCGTCCGTAGCGCACCACCAGCGGATCGTACAGGCCCAGCTCCTCGTTATAGGCGTACACGTCCTCCTCGCTGGCGTCCGCGCCCAGCTTGTTGCGCCCCACGTCCACCCGGGACATGGACACCAGCGCAAACACTATGAAGATGATGACCAGCATCATGGGAATGATGCTCAGCAGCCGTTTGATGACAAATTTTATCATATGTTCTCTCCTATCGTCGGTTCAAAGGAGGCTCAGGCGCCGCCGACCCCGCGCTTTGCGGCGCGGCGCGGGGAAAAAGCCGACCCCCGCGCCCACGCCCCCTGGCCGCCCTCAGTCTGCCCAGGTCCAGTTGCAGATATAATCGCTGAGAATGCTGGGGCACCAGGCCATGCCCTGAAGATGCTCCGAGCAGCCGTAGTTCATCATCTGATAGGCGATGGGCACGTACATACACGTCTCGCCCACCTGGGTGCTGATGTCCTCGTAGATGGCGATGCGCGCGGCGTCGTTGTAGGTGGCGCCGGCCTCGTCAATCTTCGCCTCGATGTTTTCAATGGTGTTGTTGCGGCCCACGTAGCCGGCGGGCTTGTAGTACAGCTTGTAGAACAGCGGCGCGTTGTAGGGGATGCTGGCCAGATTCCAGGCGCAGGCCTCGATGTCCCCGGCAAACAGGGCGGTCTTCACCGCGCCGCCCTCCATGGAGTTCAGGGTCACGTCCACGCCGATGGCGCTCATGGCCTCCTTAAACGCCGCGCCCAGGGCGGGGCCGTAGCCGATGGTGGACACGGTGAGGGTGAAGGACATCTCCTCCGGGCTCAGCCCGGACAGGGCCAGCTCCTCCTTGGCCTTCTCGATGCTGTACTCGTAGGAGGGGATGGCGTCGCAGTAGCCCTCCTCCCCCGCGCTGAGCATGGTATTCTTCTCCACAGGGGTGGCCAGATCGTTCCAGACCAGGGTGCACCAGGACTCCTTGTCAATGGTATGGGCGATGGCCTTGCGGAAGTGCTCGTTGTTCAGGGGGGCCTCCGCCTGGTTGAAGGCGATGAAGTAGGCGGCGCTGCGCTGGAAGGAGTGGACGGTCATGCCGTCGGCGTTTTTCACGTAGTCCACGTCCAGGGCGGTGGTCACCTGGTCCAAGTCGATCTCCCCGTTGAGCAGGGCGGTGAGGGCGGTGTTGTTGTCGGGAATCAGCTTGTAGTTCACCGTCTCAAAGTAGGGCTCGCCCCCCCAGTAGTCCTTGTTGGACTCCAGGGTCACGCCCACGCCGGTGGTGTTGGACACAAACTTGTACGCGCCGGTGCCGACGAGCATTTTCTCGTTGTCGTCGCCGTTGGCCTCCACCACGCTCTTGTTCACAATGCACCAGGGATAGGAGGCCAGCTGAAGGATGAAGTTGGGGTAGGAATACTCCAGCGTGATCTTCACGGTGTGCTCGTCCACGGCCTCGGCGCTTTTGACGACGGCGGCCTTGCTCTTGGTGGTGGGCATCTCCTTGGCCCGGTCCATGGTGAACACCACGTCCTCGGCGGTGAAGTCGCTGCCGTCGTGCCACTTCACGCCCTGGCGCAGATGGAACACGTACTCCAGGCCGTCGTCGCTGATGGTCCAGTCGGTGGCCAGCAGGGGCACGGCCTCAAACTTGGCGCCGTTGAACTTCACCAAGCCCTCGAAAATCTGCACAAACATACAGTATTCCTCGTTGACGGTGGTGACCTGGGGGTCCAGAGAGGTGATGTCGCTGGTGATGCGAAGGTTCAGCGTGGGGTGGGCTTTCTCCGCCGGTTCGCTGGAGCCGGGGGCCGAGCTCTGGGCCGGGGCCTTACTGGCACCGGGGTCCGCGCTGGGCGCGGCGCAGCCGGCCATCAGGCCCAGGCACAGGGCCAATGCCATAAGCAGGGAGACTGTCTTTTTCATTTCAGTACCTCCTAAAATAAATTTCACAGAGCCGTTCCACCGCTGCATCCGGCTCCGCCTTGTATACATAGCAATTATCATGCCAAATTTTCAGGGGAGGCAATCATCATTTTTCAACGTTTTTCCCATACGTATGTGTCTTTTTTGACACATACGCAAAATAATATGTGCCATATCCGGCGCTGAGCCAGATACGGCACATATCAATCCAATGGAATTTGGTACTGCTGAACCTTGCGGTAAAAGGTCCGGCGGGAAACGCCCAAGCGCTCCGCCGCCGCCTGCCGGTTGTTTTGGCAGCTTTTCAGCGCGGCGCGGATCACCCGCTCCTCGCACTGCGCCACCGCCTCCTCCAGCCGGGCGGGCAGCGCGGCGTCCGAAACCTCCGCCTCCAATGCCCGCCGCTTTCCCTGCTGGCGTATGCTGCTGGGCAGGTCCTCGGGGAGAATGCACTCCCGGCTGCACAGCACCACACAGCTCTCCAAAATATTTTGCAGCTCCCGGATGTTTCCCGGCCAGCTGTACCGCAGGAGCAGACGGTAGCCCTCCTCCGTCAGTCGCACGCTTTTGTGATACTTTTTATTATACCGCTCCAGGTAGTGCGCCGCCAGCAGCACCACATCCCGCCCACGCTCCCGCAGGGGCGGGATGACGATGGGCACCACGTTCAGCCGGTAAAACAGGTCCTGGCGGAACTGCCCCTCCTCCAGCATCTGCTCCAGGGGACGGTTGGTGCCCGCCACCATGCGCACGTCTACCTTGATGGCGCGCTGCCGCCCCACCTTCTCAATCTCCCCCTCCTGGAGAACCCGCAGCAGCTTGGCCTGCATGGGGTAAGGCATATCCCCGATCTCGTCCAAAAACAGGGTGCCCCCCTCCGCCAGCTGGAACTTGCCCAGCTGGCCCCCCCGCCGGGCCCCGGTGAAGGAGCCCTCCTCATAGCCGAACAGCTCGCTCTCAATCAAGCTCTCCGGAATGGCCGCACAGTTCACGGCGATAAAAGGCTTGTCCTTTCGGGCGCTGTTTTGGTGGATCAGCCGGGCAAACACCTCCTTGCCCGTGCCGCTCTCCCCCCGGAGGAGCACGGTGGCGTCCGTCGCCGCCACCGCCGTGGCCTTCACCACGCTGGACAGAAAGGGGCGGCACTCCCCGATGATATTGCTCTGCTTCAGCAGGGTCTGGGCCTCGATCTGCCGGTTGTACTCCGCCGCCATCTGGGAGGCCCGCTCCAGCTCCATGCTGAGCTGATTGAACTCGGTGGTGTCCCGGAAAATGGAGGCCGCCCCCAGCATCCTCCCCTCCGCCTCCAGGGGGAAGGTTTTAATCTGGACGTAGTGCTGCACACTCTCGATGAGCACCCCGTCCTTGGTGATGGCCTGCCCAGACTGAAGGGTTTTGAGCAGCGTGGCCCCCGCCTCAATGTCGAACATATTCTGGCCCAGCACCGCCCCCACCGGCACGTTCAGCAGCTGGGCATAGGCCGGGTTGACGTAAAAAATCACCCCGTTCATGTCCACCGCCACCACCGCGTCGGTGAGCTCATCCAGCATGGGGGCCAGGGGAATTTTCCGCCGGATCTCCAGGGCCGTGCGCAGCCGCCGGGCCGAGCCCACCCCTACGCAGCTCCCCTCGCCGTCCACCGCCCGGAAGCGCTCCACCCCTAAGGGGATGTCCTCTGGCCGCACGTCGTACAGCCCCGTCCCCGCGGGCAGGGTGAAGCCGCCCTCCAGCCGGGTCCAGGCGGGGTTCACGATATCCTTGATCTGCATTCTCGACATGGCGCCCCTCCGCTTTGCCGCAATATGGTTCGGCGCCCAGCCCCACAGGGGACCGGGCGCCGGTAGCTTCCCAATTTTTATTCCGCAGAAATCATATAGTAATACACCGGCTGGCCCCCGGCCAGCAGGGTGATCTCGGCGTTGGGGCACTGCTTCTGGAAGATGGCCAGCGCCTCGTTGGCCTGCTCCTCCGTCACGTCCTCGCCGTAGAAGATACTGATAAACTCCGCCTGCTGCTGGCTGTCCGCCTGGGCCAGCCGTTCCAGCAGCGCGCCAATGGCCTGATCCGTGCCGAACAGCTGCCCGTCCGCCAGGGCCATGTAGTCCCCCTCGTGAATCTCGAAGCCATCAAAATCGGAATCCCGGGCGGCATAGGTGATCTCGGAGGTGCGCACGTTTTTCCGGGCCTCCTCCATGGCGGCGGCGTTGGCGTCCTTCTCCCCCTCAGGGTCCAGCACCAGCATGGCGGCGATGCCCTGGGGCACGGTGCGGGTGGGAACCACCACGATCTCCTTCCCCTCCACAAGACCCACACACTGCTCCGCGGCCATGATGATATTCTTGTTGTTGGGCAGCACAAACACCACCTCGGCCGGAGTGCGGGCGATCTCCCGCAAGATGTCCTCGGTGGAGGGGTTCATGGTCTGGCCGCCGGAGATGACGCCGTCCACCCCCAGGTCCTTGAACACGCTGGCCATGCCGCCGCCCGCGCTCACCGCCACCACGCCGAACTTCTTTTCCGGCGGGGCGATGGCGTCCGTTTCGCCCTCCTGGGCCTCCAGCTCCGCCTCAATCTGATCCAGATCGTCGGTGCTCTGGGGCTTTTTGCCGGCGGCCATGTCCTCGTACTGGGTGCGCATATTCTCAATCTTGGCCAGCTCCAGGGTGCCGTACTTCTGCGCCTCGCTCAAGGCCGCGCCGGGGATGTCGGTGTGGACGTGGACCTTGAAGGCCTCGTCGTCCTCGCCGATAACCAGGCTGTCGCCGATGCTGTTCAGGTAGGCCCGGAAGGGCTCGATGGATTTGTTGGCCGTCTTGCGGACGATAAAAACGGTGTCAAAGGTGAAGGTAATCTCCTCGTCGGAGAGGGCGGCAAAGTCCGCCGACTCCTTCACCGGGAGGCCGTCCTCCTGGTCGGCGGGGGCTTCCACCCCCCGCAGCTCATCCAGCATCCCCTGGAGGATGATGAGAAAGCCCTTGCCGCCGGCGTCCACCACCCCAGCCTTTTTCAGCACCGGGTTCTGGTTCACGGTGTCGGCCAAGGCGACCTGCCCCTCGGCAATGGCGGCCTCCAGCACCGCCTCCACGCTATTGCTCACCTGGGCCGTCTCCGCCGCCTTCACGGCGGCCAGGCGGGACACGGTGAGAATGGTGCCCTCGGCGGGCTTCATCACCGCCTTGTACGCGGCGTTGACGCCCTCGCCCAAGGCGGCGGCAAAAACGACGCCGTCGGCGCTCTCGTGCTCCTTCAGGGACTTGGACATCCCCCGGAACAGCAGGGACAAAATCACCCCGGAATTGCCCCGGGCCCCCCGCAGCAGGGCGGAGGCGTTGATGGATGCGGCCTGGCCGATGGCGGCGGCGGGCTTCTTCTTCGCCTCCGCCGCGGCGGTGCCGATGGTAAGGGACATATTGGTGCCGGTGTCCCCATCGGGCACGGGAAACACGTTGAGCTCGTTGATGGCCTGCTTCTGGGTGTTGATGGAGGCGGAGGCGTGGATTATCATGCGCTGAAACAGCGCACCGTCAATGATATCTATCATGTGCGGATTATCCTCTCTTTCTGGGCCGGGTTTAACCGATCACCATAGAATCGACGCAGACGTTCACGCTGCGCACCTCCACCCCGGTCAGGCGGTGGACGTTATACTTCACTTCGCTCTGGATGGAACGGCCCACGGCCACCAAGTTCACGCCGTTATCCACAATAATGTGCAGGTCGATGGAGATGGACTGGTCATCATTGTAGGTAATCTTCACGCCCTTGGACATGGACTCCCGGCGCAGCAGATGGACCAGCCCGTCCGTCTTGGAGCGGAAGGCCATGCCCTTCACGCCGTAGCAGCTGGTGGCCACCGCCCCGGTGAGGTTGGAAAACACGTCGCTGGTCAGCTGAACGCGGCCCTTTTCGGTTTGTATCTTCATAGGAACCTTCCTTTCTTGGAACCGGATTTGTTCCATCAGCGCGCCCCGCAGCGCTGGGCGGGCTATGCGTTCGCCGCCCCCGGAAGGGCGCCGTTCTATTTTGATTCGTTTCCATATTGTATTCTATTTGCAGGAAAAATACAAGTACCCTTTTCGTTTTTCGTCTCTTTGCCCAGACTTTTTTGGCTGGGGCAGGGACGAAAAACGGCCGGCGGCTTATCGCCGCCGGCCGTTCGGCCCGGTTTGAGTTTTTTCTTACTTCAGATTGAAGAAAGCGCTCTTGCCCAGATACTGCGCCGCGTCGCCCTCGTCGCCGCAAGCTCCATATCCCTCGCTTCCGCCCACGGCGAAAGCTCAGTCCTTCCGCTGCGGCTCCTCTCCCCACGCGACCCGCTTCGCTGGGCTCGCGCGGGGACCCCGAGCTGGGCGACAGGCAGCCTATGCTTGTGCTTTTTTGCTTACTTCAGGTTGAAGAAAGCGCTCTTGCCCAGATACTGCGCCGCGTCGCCCAGCTCCTCCTCGATGCGCAGCAGCTGGTTGTACTTGGCCACGCGGTCGGTGCGGCTGGGCGCGCCGGTCTTGATCTGGCCGGCGTTGGTGGCCACGGCGATGTCGGCGATGGTGGCGTCCTCGGTCTCGCCGGAGCGGTGGGACACGATGGCGGTGTAGCCGGCCCGGTTGGCCATCTGGATGGCGTCCAGGGTCTCGGTCAGGGTGCCGATCTGGTTCACCTTGATGAGAATGGAGTTGCCCACGCCCTTGGCGATGCCGTCGGACAGACGGGCCACGTTGGTGACGAACAGGTCGTCGCCAACCAGCTGCACCTTGGAGCCGATGGCCTTGGTGAGCATGGCCCAGCCCTCCCAGTCATCCTCGGCCATGCCGTCCTCCAGGGAGATGATGGG
>ERZ808040.230-NODE-230-length-56253-cov-6.557658_pt1 | contig 56253 bp, 51 predicted proteins | sample MGYA00380191_ERZ808040 | MGnify/ENA primary metagenome ERZ808040 (study PRJEB31490, sample SAMN06133395) | mouse gut metagenome | isolation source: J6 | host: mice | place: China: Chengdu | collected 2015-05 ...
GCCTCTGCCTGGAGGAGTACCTGGCGAAGTGAGGGAACGGAACGGCAGACAAGCCGCAGAGCCGCCGGTTCACCGGCGGCTCTGTGACGTTCAGACCCGGTCTGAAGGCGGGGACGGCTCCAGGAGCCGCACGTCCAAAAGGTCCTCAATCAGAATCCGCTCTCCCTCCATCAGGACCAGAGCGCCCTCGTAATCATCAATCTTTTTCAGCCGGCCGGAGGTGGTGACATACGCCCCTCCGGCCTTTCTCCTGTCCGCCTGAAACCAGGTCAGCTCTACTTTCGGATGACTGCCGGCGCAGTCCGCCAGCTTTTGCAGCTTCCCGTCCAGAAGGGACTGCTCATCCTCGGTCAGCTCCGCCCGCGCGTCCGTCAGCCGGGCCGCTTCCCGCACGGCGTCCTCATAGCCGGTGAGGGCGGCGAAGGGGGCGAACTGGGCGGCCCGGTCCCGAAGGGACATATGGGGCCGGACGGCGGAACCCTGATAGGGCAGGTGAATGATGTCGTCGTAGGGACCCTTCATGCCTTGTGTCCTCCAATCTGGCTGTTCCGGGCTTTTGCCGTGGCGCCCTCCTCCAGGTTCATGCCCTTGAGGATGGCGTTTTTGCCATATTTTTTCTTGATTGCCAGCAGGGCTTCCTGCATCTTCCGTTCCTTTGCCAGGGCCTCCGCCCTTTGGGCCTGCTGCTCCTCCCGGGCGGCGTAGTCCGTAAACAGGTCCAGCTGCTCCGCCTCCTTCGGGGGAATCCGGTCCTCCGCCAGCACGTTGGCCGCGGTCAGGTACAGACGCCGGACCAGCAGCTGTTTGTCGACGACCCGGTCGAACAGCGCCAGGGCGGCGGAGATGATCTGCTTTGTCGATGCGGTGTAGTCCTCCAGATTTTCGGTGCCGTGGGCGTGCTTGGGAATGGCCCGGCCATAGCGGTCCGTGACGACCTCGCCCCTGTAGTTCCGGCCCTTCAGATTCTCAATGTCGTACCCCACTGTCAGCACCAGCTGTCTGGTTGCCAGCCCCTTGTCCACCAGGTCCAGGGATAGCTGGTCCGCCATCTCCCGCAGTACCAGACGGGCCTTTTCCCAGCGGTAGGGGCTCTGGAGCACCTGCCCGCCGCCGATGCTTTTCGCCTCCGGCCGGTATGCCTTGATATCCGCGATGGTGCAGGGCTCCCGGCCCCAGGCGTGGTCAATCAGCAGCTCCGCGTTGACGCCGAAGAGCTTGTAAAGCAGGTCTTCACAGTGGAAGCTGCCGGGCTTCCCCAGGGAACAGCGGGCGATGTCCCCCATGGTATACAGCCCGTGGGCCTCCAGCTTTTTTGCGTAGCCCTTCCCCACGCGCCAGAAGTCCGTCAGGGGCCGGTGGGTCCACAGCAGGCGGCGGTAGCTCCGTTCGTCCAGCCTGGCGATGCGGACGCCGTTCACGTCCGGGTGGATGTGCTTTGCCACAATGTCCATGGCAATTTTGCAGAGATACAGATTGCTCCCAATGCCCGCCGTGGCGGTGATGCCGGTGGTCTCCAGCACGTCCAGAATGATTTTCATGGCCAGCTCCCGGGGGCCCAGCCTGTAGGTCTCCAGGTAGTGGGTCACATCCATGAATACCTCGTCAATGGAATAGACGTGGATGTCCTCCGGGGCGATATACTTGAGATAGATGTTGTAAATGCGGGTGCTCCAGTCCATGTAATGGGCCATCCGGGGCGGGGCCACCAGGTAGTCCAGGGCAAGGCCGGGGTCGGATTTCAGGTCCGTGTCGTTGGAGGAAGCGCCGGTGAACTGCCGCCCCGGCGCGGCGCGGAGACGCTGGTGATTGACCTCCCTGACCCGCTGGACCACCTCGAACAGCCGCGCCCGGCCGGAAATGCCCCAGGCCTTCAGGGAGGGGGTCACGGCCAGGCAGATGGTTTTCTCCGTGCGGCTCAGGTCCGCCACCACCAGGTTTGTCGTCAGCGGGTCAAGGCCCCGCTCCACACACTCCACCGAGGCATAAAAGCTCTTCAGGTCAATGGCGATGTAGGTTCCCATGTCCGCGCCTCCTCTCCTTTGCTCTCATTTTATCATACCCCGCTGTGCCGGAACAACTCCAAAAAAAGAATCGGACGAAATCACGCGGTTCTTCCGCGCGGCGTCCGTCCGGGAAAGGCTTTGGCCGGCGCCGGGACCGTCAGAGTCCCGAAAAAGCGATGCAGAGAGCGGCCCGTATAGGGGGAGTATCCCCTTCGGAGCTTTTATGCAGAGGCCTGTCCCGTCCTCTGAAAGCATGAAGGAAGAACGGGAGGGGACAGAGCCCCTCTCCCGCATGGCGTCCCCGCTATAAAATGCGCAGATGGACACGCCCATGTATTGTGGGACGCTTCCATATCTGCTATAATGAAGAAACAGCATCCGGACAGAGAATCCCATGCCGGCGCAGTTCGGCCCCTTTGCAGAGGAAGCGTCTGCCTCGTCCTATCTGAGAGAGAAAAAAGCAGGCTGAGTCTATCAAAGCAATGAGAACATACACAAGGGGACGCTTACGATGGCACAGGCCGCGGCCGTCCGCTTCCGAACGGATGAACAGCCAAAGAAAAACGCTTGACAATGGAGGGAATGAAGCATGAGAGATTTTCTGATGTGGATGGCTCTGTTTGCCATCATCGACTGGGTCATTACAAGAAACAGGAGACGGGATCAGAAACGGTGGCCCAACATCATAAGAGGGGAAAAATATTTTCGCAATCCCAAAAGGGCAACCGCACAATCGAGACAGCTGGCAGACAAATATCGTAAAATGAGGAAGCAGGCACGGACCGACAAGCGCACAGCAGAATATCTGGACAGGCTTGATATGGAACTGTCGAGCTCCTTCTGGGAGACGGCCAGTTTGGAAAGTCAGACGATTCGTGATCTGGAGAGAAAGATAGACGACCTGGAGTGGAGAAACCGAATGAACGGCGGTTATTAACAAATTCCGCAAATAAAAAGACCTTGCGCATTCTAAAAGCGCAAGGTCTTTTCTGCGTCTGTGCCAAGATGGTTGACTCTGCCCCGACACGGCAACACAAGTATCCATGTGAGCGGATGAGACGGCTTGTTCTCCCCGCACAGCTGCGGAACAGCGGACGCGTTTGACGGAGCGTTTCAAAAGGGTCCCGGTCGAAAAGCGGGATCGAACCGCTGACCTGGAGCAGTTTGCCGCAAATCTCGCAATCAGTGTGGCATAAAACAAAAACCCCGTTTCCGAAGAAACGAGGTTTTTGCGTCACTCTCGTGATGGTGGAGATAAGCGGGATCGAACCGCTGACCTCTTGAATGCCATTCAAGCGCTCTCCCAGCTGAGCTATACCCCCATACATAAGAAGCAAATATTCAGATTTTCTTTGTGGTTGTGCTCGGAACAGTGACTATAATAGCAAAGGCCGCAGAAAATGTCAATAGCTTTTTTGAAAAATTTTAAAATATTTTGTGCCCCTTCCAAACGCCCCGGTTCGCTCGTCTGTACAGCCGCGGAGCCGGAGCAAAAATGCGAAAGACGGGGCGGAAAATCCGCCCCGCTTCGTCAGCGCATTTCGGAAACGATGTTGTCCACGGCATGATCCACGGCGACACCCAGCTTGTGGATGCTTCTCCCCACCTGCGTTTTCATGGAGTCCTTGCCGCAGGGCGCCATCATCCCCGCTGCCGCACCGGCCACCAGGCCGGCGCCCATACCGAACCAAAATCCGGCGCTCAATCTCATATTCAGTCACTCCCTTTCGGCACAGCACTAGTATGACCGGCGGCGCGGAAAAAATCCCTCTGCCCCTTTGCCAAATCGTACCGAATGCGCTATACTGGAACCGGCACAGCCAAAAAGAGTCCGGCTGATTCTCAGAACCTGCATGCACAACCGGCGAACGCTGTCTGGACGGCCTTTTTCCCGCCATCCCGTGTAGATTTCCCCGGCAATCCGTCAGAATTGCTGGGGGCAGGAAAAATCCCCGCCCATTCAGCATCCCCCGGCTATCAATACAGATTCTTAAAAAATACAATGTATACCGGCGCGACGCGAAAACGATGAAACGCCCCTTCCGCACCCTTCCCGCCGTCCCGGAGGACGGGGGACATGGCGCATTCCGTTTTTGCCCCGCCCCTGCGCAGAACATCAGACCAGCAGATGGAGGAATTTACCATGACCAGCATCTATCTCATTCGCCACGCCGAGGCGGAGGGCAATCTGTACCGCATTGCCCAGGGCCAGCACGACAGCAACCTCACCGACCGGGGCTGGCGGCAGGTCCGGGCCCTGGAGCGGCGTTTTGCCGGCGTCCCCGTCGACGCGGTATATGCCAGCGACCTCTACCGTACCTGCGCCACCGCCAGCGCCATTTACAAGTCCCACGGGCTGACGCTGCACCGGCGGCGGGACCTGCGGGAGATTCATGTGGGGGACTGGGAGCAGCGGACCTGGGGGGAGATTGTCCGCCGGACGCCCCAGGCCATGGAGGACTTCGGAAAGCGGATGGACCGCTGGGCCATCCCCGGCGCGGAGACGCCCGGGCAGGTCCTGGAACGGGTCCGGAGGGCAGTGGAGTCCATCGCCGCGGAGAACCCGGGAAAAACCGTCGCTGTTTTTTCCCACGGCTACGCCATCCGCCTGCTGCTGGCCAATCTTCAGGGCATCTCCCTGCGGGACACCGGCGAGAAATCCCCCACCGGGGACAACACCGCCGTCTCCCTGCTGGAATGGGACGGGGAGGCGCTCCGGGTGGTGTTCCAGAACGACAACAGCCACCTGCAAACTCCGGAGTTTCTGGCGGAAGAGAAGGTCCGGAAGCGGGCGGTGGCCCTGGAGCCGGGACTGTGGTTCCGGCCCCTGGCGGAAAAAGAAGCTCCCCCCTCGATTCTGGCGGAGGCCGCGGCGGACCCGGACGCTCCCCTGACGCTGACGGGCTTTTTGGGGGAGGAGCCGGTGGGCCTGCTCCAGATGGACCCGGAGGAAGGCCGGATTGGCCTGATTTATGTCCGGCCTGGCTGCCGGAAGCGGGGCTTCGGCGTGCAGCTCGTCGGCCAGGCGGTGCAGTATACCCGGGAGCGGGGCGGGGAGCGGCTTACCGCGCTGCTGCCGCCGGAGAGCGAGGCCCGGGCCTTCTTCCTGGACTGCGGCTTCAGCCCGGCGGAGGAGGAGGAACGGGCGCTTCTGTCAAAATTCATCGGCTTTGACCCGGAATTTCTGGGGGAGCCGTGAGGCGGAAGGAAAACTTTTGACGAAACGGCCTCCAGCCGCCCCGCTTCGCCAAAATGGACGTTGACAGCGCGTGTAAGATGGCACTGTAACAGTCTCACATCACAGGCGGCGCAGGCGGAGCGCGGGCCTCCTCCCCGGGGCGGTCCGAGCTCCTGCGGGACGCCGAATCGGATGAAAAAGGCGAGACTTTGACCGTCTCCGCCGCCGGCCTGACCGGCGGCGGGGCGGTGAAGGTCCCGCTGATTTTTTGAAAAGGCGGTGGATATTTATGGAAATCCTGGCTGCGGTTCTGCTGTTTCTGCTGGGTCTGGCGCTGATTATCAAGGGGGGAGACTGGTTTCTGGACGGAGCGGTCTGGATTGCCGAGGCCACCGGCGTGCCCCGGTTCGTCATCGGGGCCACGGTCGTATCCCTGGCTACCACGCTGCCGGAGCTGACGGTGTCAATCACCGGGGTGCTTCAGGGGGAGGTGGATCTGGCGGTGGGCAACGCCGTGGGCTCCGTCACCGCCAATGTCGGCCTGATTCTGGGCATCTCCCTGGTGTGCATTCCCTCCAGGGTCAGCCGGCGGCAGTTTGAGCAGAAGGCCTTTCTGATGGTCTGCGCCGCGGCGCTGCTGATGGTGCTCTGCCGCCGCGGGTCGCTGGAAACGGGGCCCGCCCTGCTTCTGCTGGTGATTTTCGCCCTCTACCTCTGGAGCAATCTGCGGGATGCCCGGTCCAGCATGGCGGAGAGCCGGAGGGAGCGGGGCCGCACCGTCTCCCGGCGGCAGATGGTCCCCAAGCTGCTCCTGTTTGCCCTGGGGATTACCGCCATTGTGATTGGCTCCCGGCTGCTGATTGACTACGGCAGCGAGCTGGCACTGCTGATGGGCGTACCCTCCAGCATCATCGGCGTGACCATGGTGGCGGTGGGAACCTCCCTGCCCGAGCTGGTGACCACACTGACGGCCATCGCCAGGAAAGAGGCCTCCATGTCCGTGGGCAACATCATCGGGGCCAACGTCATCGACCTGACTATGATTCTGCCGGTATGCTCCGCCGTCTCCGGCGGGCGGCTGACCATCGGCAAACAGACCACGGCCCTGGATTTGCCGGTGTGTCTGCTGCTGTGCTGCGTGGCGGTGCTGCCCCCGCTGCTGACGGAACGGTTTTACCGCTGGCAGGGCGTGGTGATGCTGACCCTGTACGCGGGTTATGTGACGGTGCTGGTGCTGTGAACGGTCCGCCGCCCGCTCCGGCGGAACCGGACGCGGTCTGCCTGCGGTCTTCTTCCGACGGCGGCTGTTTTGGGGCCTTCCGCCCGGGTTTGGCCGCCGTTGGGGCAGAAAATGGGGACCCATGGGGCCGCCGGGGCCGCCGCGGTCCCATTTTCATGCCCGCCGCCGGAGAAAAATGTAAAAAAGGGCTTGACTTTCATCAAAGCTCTGCTATAATGATTACTGTTCTTCTGTGGGACAACAATTGCATAGACAGACGGATACGTCGGACAGCTATGGAGAAGTCGCCTAGTTGGTCGAGGGCGCATGATTGGAAATCATGTAGGCCCCTAAAGGGTCTCGAGGGTTCGAATCCCTCCTTCTCCGCCATGTCGGAGCAAGCTGCTATCGCTTGCTCCGACTTTTTTCATCAGTACACATGCGCTTACTTCACTGCTCCCTTTTACAAACCGCAGCCGCTTTGCCGGGCTGCAGTTTGGTTTTTGGTATCAGCATGCCGGAAACTCAATTTTATTTGCTGGCTCCGCGCCGGGACAGCAGCGCCCCGCTTCAGAATCCCGCCCTTTGGGCGGGGTTTTTGCTTCCCGCCGGTTCCGGCGCGGAGCCCATTCCCTGTACGGCAGCAGCCCCCTGGAGCACATGGCTCCAGGGGGGCGCTGTTTCGCCTTTTCAGGGCCTGCATGAGCTGCGGCAAACCGGCGGACTGTGGGGACGGCCGGAACAGGCGGCCTTTGCTTACTTGTACTGCATCAGGGACACGGTGACGTCCGCGGTGTCCGAGGCCTTCGCCCCTTGGATGATGCAGGTGAAACCGGCCTGCTCTTCCGTGGTCCCGCCGGCAATGGCAAAGGCCCGCGTCAGCGTTTCTCCCGGGGCGATGTCCACGGTGCGGAACCGCTCGAAGCGGCCCAGCACACAGTCCCGCCCGGCCAGACAGGAGACGGCGGTCTGACCGTTGTTCGTTACGGTCAGGACGATGTGCGTTCCGTTCTCGGGGATGTAGGCCCCTCCGGTTGTGAAGCCCGTCGCCGTCTGAACTCTGGTGCGGTCCTCGTCAATGCCGGTGGGCCCCTCCTGTGTATTCACCGTGCCGGGGTCGATCTCCGTAAAGGGCCCCACCGTCTGGCCCAGCTCCGGTTCGGAGGGGTTGGCGGGCTTCTCTCCGCCGGGGTACACATGGCCCTCCAGCTCCGCGTTTTCCATGGTGACGCCCAGCACCACGCTGTTCCGCTTCTCGCTCCAGGAGACGGGAATGCTCAGATATTCCGCCAGCAGCTCCACCGGGAGATAGCTGTGGGTGTTTCCCGCCGCGTCCTGCCAGGTGACAACGGCGGGAATGTCCGCGCCGTCCGCCGTGTACGCCTCGCCGGGGGCCACCTTCTCCCTGTCCAGGATGACGACCCCGGCGGTTCCGGCCTCCGGCTTCCCCGCCGCCGCGGACGCGCCGCCTGCAAGGGACAGGACCAGAACCATGGCCAGTGCTCCGGATACAAACGATTTCAGATTTTTCATGATAACACGTTCCTTTCAAAATTTTTACCTGCGCAGGTCTCTTCAACCCGCCTGGCTCCGCCCGGACGCCGCCGTCACCACAGCCTGCCTTCCTCGACTGCCTGCATGACCTCCTCCAGGCTCATACCCTCGTAGTGCCCCTGGCAGGGGTCCGTCTGCTCCCGGATGACCTCGCCCTCCTGGTCATACAGATAATAGGTATACGCGTGGGGGCATTCCTCCTTTGACAAACCGCTCAGCTTGTCAAATTCCGCCTGCCGTTCCGCCATCCGCACATATTCGTCCCCCATTTTTGCCAGGTCCGGCTCATAGCCCACATAGTCGGCCAGCTGTCCGAGTCCGTAGCTCTCGCCCTTTTCGTTCTTCGGGTAATCTCCGTTGACCAGATATTTCTCCGCCAGCGCTTTGTCCTGGCTGTTCAGGGCGCTCAGGTTTCCCACAGGGTACTCGAACCGGAGTGTTCCGTTCCGGTCCCGGAACATCTTGGCATTCCCCCGGTAGGACTGGGGTTCATCGTCCGGCAGGATGGTTCCGCCCCGGCTTTTAATCAGGGCCTCGTCTCCCCGCCGGGGATTCTCCGGCACGGCGGAAGGCGTCCGGAGGTCGATGACACTCCCCTCCTCAGGCGGCGCAGTCTGAACGGGCTGCTTCCCCAGAAGCACCGTCTTCGTGGCGGAGTCATAGCCGATTTCCACCCCCAGCAGCTCGCTGACGGCCCGGATGGGCAGGTAGTTGGTTTTGCCCCCCGCCGGGTCGGTGTAGAGGATGGAGCCGGGGACCTTCTGGCCGTTGGCGGCGGTGATGTCCTGGCCCGCCGTGATTCTCTGCTGTCCATCCATGGAGACGCTGACGAAGTTGAAGCTCACCTGTCCCGCCGCCGCCAGGGCGGTTCCCAGGCAGGCGGTCAGCGCCAGGGCGGCGAAGACTCCGGACAGGAACGATTTGAGGTTTTTCATAACAATACCTTCCTTTCTTTTGGCGGGAAAGGGAAATGCCCTCCCCCGGCCTTCTGCTGATCAAACGGAGGGGGAGGGCATTGTATCCCACGATTTTCAGATTTTTCTAAAAAATTTTTACTCCGCTTTACTCCACGCGCTCCAGGCTGCCGAGCTCCACCCGGGTCCCGGCAATGTCCACCGCCGTCACCGTGGCGGGGTCGATGGGGTAGGGATAGCGGCGGCTTACATTGCCGCCTCCCCCGCTGGACTCCGAATTTGAGAGGTCCACATAGGTTCCGTCCTCCGTCCAGAGGCCCTGAACGCTTTCGGAAGACGCAAAGAAGCCGTCCCTCATCACTCTTTCAAGTTCGCTCTCTTTCTCCGGGGTCAGGGTCTCGCCGGGCTGGGGCCGCAGCGGCTCCATCGGGTCGTCAAAGAAGGCTGTGAGCTCCAGGGCGGAAAACTCAAACCCCGTGAAGCGGAGGGGAATGTCCATGGCCGTCACCTCCGCATCGGCCCCCTCGTAGCGAATGGGCAGGATGGGGCCCTCCAGGGTGAAGGTCAGGTCGAAGGGACCCGGGATGACGGTCTCTCCCGGCCCCGGGTTCTGGGCGTATCCGTTTTCATCGATGATGCTCTCACCTTTTCCGTCCTCGTAGACAGCGATGTTCTCCAGATGCAGGGTCAGCTCCGGCTGTCTGGTTTCCGTGAACCAGCGGGAGAACAGCGTTGTGCTGACCTGGAAGGAGAGGACATTTCCCTCCCGTGTCTCAGGCCAGAACAGCCATATGACGTCCTTTCGGTTACCTTCCTCCAGCGCGGCCCGGACGGCCTCCTCCGTTTCCTCCGGAGTCATATTCTGATTGGCGCAGGACTCTTTCACCTGGTTTGTCTCGTACTCCTCCCACTGGTCCTGACGCAGGATCAGGCGGCAGTCCCCCGTGTGAAGAGGCGTATACGCTTGCAGGTCCTCCGGGAGGCTGGGGCTTTCAATGGTAAAGGACAGATAAATTTGGGCGCCGTCCCACACGGCGGCGTTGAGGGTCGCCGTCGTGTCTCCCACGGTCTGGCTCTGTCCGATCACCGTGCCCGTGCGGGTCAGGACCTCCTCGGACGTCTCCGGGGCCTGGGGGTTCGTGCCCAGCCGGGGGAACCACTGGGAGAACTGCCCGGTGGCCACGGCATAGGCACAGGCGGAGAGGAGCAGCAGCGCCGCGATGAGGACGGCCAGCCGCCAGTTCACCCGCCGGCCCCGGAGGGGCGCGGCCAGCTCCCGCCGCCGCATCCAGCCCCAGGGGTCCGCCAGCAGCCGGGTCCGCTCCCGGAGATAGGACGGGGAAAAATCCGGCTCCCGGGCGTCCGCCTGTTGAAGCACTTTTTCATATTGGGCCAGGTTGGCGTCCATCAGTCCCCGGCGCAGAGCCGCGTCAAACCGCGTCATCATGATATCCCTCCTTTTCCAGACGGTCCCGCAGCATGGCCCGGCCCCGCAGAACCCGGGTGGCTACGGTGGACTCGCTGATGCCCAGCCGCCGGGCAATCTCCCGGTTGCTCCGCTCCTCCACGCATTTCAGCTCCAGAATTCGCCGGTAGTGCTCCGGCAGAGCCCGAATCAGCGAAACCAGATAGTCATATTCCTCCTGATGCTCCTCCCGGGCGGGCGGGTCCCAGTCCTCCGGGAAGGCCACGGTCCGCCGGTCCGCCCGGAGGATGTCCAGGGCGCAGTTCTTGGCGGTGGTGACAACATAGCCCTCCGTCTCGGACCAGGGCAGGGCGGAAACCCGGTCCCAGCGCTTCAGCAGCTGGAACCAGGTCTGCTGGGCGGCGTCCTCCGCCCGTCCGGGGTCCCCCAGAAGGCGCAGGGCGAGGGCGTAGACCTTTTTCTCACAGGCCTCATAGAGCCGGGTGAATCTCTGCTGGTCCTCCCGGGTTTCCAGCATGGCCAGGTACATGGCAAGCATGGCGGGTCACATCCTTTGTCTTGGTTTGGCGGGATTCTGTCAGGTAAACGGAGGGGCGGGGAAAAGTATCCCGCTCCGGGAAAAAATTTTGGGGGAAAGCGTCCTGTTTGGTGATTTTATGCAGGGCCCTGTCCCGGCCCGTTTCCCGAAAGCCGGGCTCTGTCCCGGCCCCCGAAAGCATGGAGGAAGAACGGGAGGGGACAGAGCCCCTCCCCTACAGGGCGTCTCCGCTATAAAATGCGGGAACGAACACGCCCCCAATCCGCGCCGGTTTGACATTCGCCGGCGGACCTGCTATACTGAACGGCGGCATCAGGCAGACCACAGAAGGGAGGTGCGTTCCATGGCAAGACGCGGCGGTTCCGAGCTACCCTGGGTACAGATGATTCTGTCTTTTCTGATTCCCATACTTGGCTTGGTTTTCTGCCAGGCGGCCAATGACCGTGCTCCGGAGAAGGCCCCCGGCATCCGCGCCGCCACTCTGGCGGGCTTTGTGCTGTATCTGGTTGTTTTCGGAATCCGTTTTTTCCTTTGACGGGTCCACAGCCCTCCGGCTCCGCCGGACAGGCGGCCGCCCTCCTTACATAGGGCGGGGCTGTGTTTCAAGAGCGCACCGGGAAAACGGCAGGAATTCCAGCGGCACATAAAGACGACCCCCGAAGAGCGGCTGTCTCTTCGGGGGTCTTTCTCTGCCGGGACAGGCCTTCTCCGGCCGGGTCCGCCCGTTCCGCGGGAACTGAGCCGTTACAGGCCTTCTCTCCGGGGCTTTGAATGCCCGGGCCGCTCCAGGGTCCGCAGGGCGTGGAGCTGGATGGGCACGGCGCAGAGCAGGGTCAGGATGTCCGCCGCCGACTGGGTCATCTCCACCCCCGGCAGGCCCAGGGCCCGGGAGAGGATATAAACCAGAGGGATGAAGAACACCCCCTGCCGGGCCATGGCTACAAAGGTGGCGGGCCCCGTCCGGCCAATGGTCTGGAGCATCATATTGCTCATGACAATCCAGCCGGAGAGGCACAGGGTGGCGCACTGGAACCGCAGGGCGGCGGAGCCGATGGCGATGACCTCCGGGTCGTCCCGGAACAGGGCGATCAGCTGGGGGGCGAAGAGGACGCCCAGGGCCCCCACCGCCGCCAGAAACACCGTGGAGGTCTTGACGCAGAACCAGAAGCCGTCCTTCACCCGCTGATAGAGCCCCGCGCCGAAGTTGAAGCCGCACACCGGCTGGAAGCCCTGACCGAAGCCAATCATGGCGGAGGCGCCGAACATGGTGATTCGCTGGACCACGCCCATGGCGGCAATGGCGGCGTCGCCGTGGGGGCCCGCCGCCCGGTTCAGGCAGATGGTGGCCACGCTGGCCAGGCCCTGCCGGGCCAGGGAGGGCAGGCCCCCCCGGATGATCTGCCAGTACCAGAACCAGTGCAGCTGAATCCGGGAGAAATGGATGTGGAGGTTTCCGCCCTTGGCGCAGCCCGCCAGCAGCAGGCAGAAGCTGACGAACTGGCTGATGATGGTGGCCCAGGCGGCCCCGGCTACACCCAGGTCAAAGACGAAAATCAGCAGGGGGTCCAGGCCGATGTTCAGCACCGCGCCGCTGGCGATGCCCACCATGGCATAGGCGGCGCTGCCCTGATAGCGCAGCTGGTTGTTCAGCACCAGGGAGGAGGTCATCCAGGGCGCGCCCAGAAGAATGACCCGGAGATAGGCCTTGGTATAGGGCAGGATGGTGGCGGTGGAGCCCAGCAGTAAGGCCAGGGGCTCCAGAAACAGCAGGCCCAGGGCACAGATCAGAGCCCCTGCCGCCAGGGCGGAGAAAAAGCCCGTGGCGGCCATTTTGCTGGCCTCGTCGAAGTTCTGCCGCCCCAGCTCCCGGGAGATGAAATTGCCGCTGCCGTGGCCGAAGAAAAAGCCCACGGCCTGAATGATGGCCATGAGGGAGAAGACCACGCCCACCGCGCCGGTGGCGCTGTTGCTTTTCAGCATGCCCACGAAAAAGGTGTCCGCCATGTTGTAAAACGACGTCACCAGCATGCTGATAATACAGGGCAGGGCCAGCCGGCAGATCAGCCGCCCCACCGGGGTCTCTGTCATCTGATGGAATTTTTGCTCCTGCTTTTCGTCCAGTCTGTCGTCCATTTCAGTACATCCTCTCATCTTTCTTTTAAATTTCATTATAGCATGACTCATCCCGGAGCAAAAGCGCTTTTCGGAAAGTTTTTTGAAATGGCCCAAACCGCCGGACAGACGCGGACCAGCCCAGGCGCACCGCCGGGGGCCGCCGCATAGGATAGGGCAGATATCCGGTGCGCCGGATACACTTTCCAGAAAGCGAGGGATCACTTTGCGTATCAACGAAACCTACGAGCATGACTCCATTCTGTCCTGCTCCTCTCAGGGCGAGGAGTCCTGCCCCATCGGCAGCGGCTGCAATAAAATCAGCGCCCAGTGCGTAGACGTCTCCGCCCCCATGACCCTGATGCCCACCGCCTCCATCGGCACCGTCAATATCTCCTGCCAGGGCTCCCCCACCGTCACCTGCGTCACCGACCCCGCCGGGACCAGCTGCGCCGTGACCATGACCCAGCAGATCTGCGTCTCCGTGCCGGTGCGCTACGGCGTGACCATGACCGCCGGAGACCCCACCATTGCCTGCGCCCCCGGCGCCCCCGGCTGCTCCTGCAGCGCCTGAGCCGGGTCTTCATACCGGCAGCGCTCCGGAAAGAAGCCTCCGGACTCCTTCCGGCTGCGCCGGACATACCATCAGCGCGCCAGAAAACCGGCATGGGGTTTTCCGGGCGGTTTTTTGCCCGCCCGCCGGCGCAGTTCACGCGCCGCGCGCCTCCTGGGGCATCCACCGCGAATGCAGGCGGCTTTCCCCTGCGCCTCCGTTTTCCGGAGCGGCGGGGAACGGAGCGCCCCGGCCTGCGCGGCGCTTCGGCACAGCAAAAAGGGACCCGCAAGGGTCCCTTTCCTGCCGGGCGGCTACGCCGTAACCGTCACGGCGTTGTCCCGCACCTGACGGATGACCTCCATCAGAGCGGTCTGTGTTTTCTGGTCGAAGAGCTTTGTGAAGCTCAGGGGCTTGTCGAAGGGGGGCTTTGTAAGCAGCGCGGCGCTTTCCATGTACCCGTTCTGTTCGATATGGCTGATGATTTTGTGGACAAAGGCAATCTGCCGCTGATTGAGGGACTGGTCGTTGATAAATTCAGAAAAGGCGTTCATGGCCGCCTGGTGGTCCAGTCTGGCGATTCTGCGAACCAGCAGTCCGAAGGGGGTGTCTCCGAATTCCCGCTGATAGTCCTCCTGACTGCCCAGCTCGCCGGTCAGAATCCGGGACAGCTCCTGATAATCCCCGGGGGAAAGGGGGATGTTGTGGGTCAGCTTGTGGATTGCCAGGGTATCCCCGTGCTCGTTGATATAGCGGTTGACCTTGGCCCGGTAATCCTCAAAGTCATAGGCTGCTTCCAGGGGCTCCCCCTCCTTCCGGGTGAGGACGGGGTCCGCCAGCCTTGTGAAAATCTGCCGCCGGGAGCCGGCGTCGCTGATGAACTGAATCAGCCCCCGCAGCTCCTCCCGGACCCGCTCAAGCAGAAGAACGTCCTCCGCCTCCCAAAAGGCGTCCGTGCCGATCTCCTGAATCAAGGGCAGCTTTTCCCGCACCTGCGGAATGGCCGCCCTGCCCTCCAGCAGCGCCGCGATGCCGCGGAGCTGCTTTTTTCCGCGGCGGAAGGCCGGCGTCCGCTCCATATGGGCCAGCATCAGACCATACATGAAATTGTCGAAGCGCTTGGCAAATTCGTCGGCGTCCTCCGTCCCCACCAGCGGCGCAATCTGCCGGGTCAGCTCGGTTTGGTCCTCCTCACCGATGTGCCGGAAGGCGGCGGCGTCCCGGTACTTCTCCACCCAGCGCCGCCGCAGGCGCACGGCGGTGAGGTCCTGATTCAGCGCCAGGACCTGGCCGCGGCAGGCGTCCGTCAGCCGCTCCCGCCAGGCCTGCGCATCCGCCCCGGCAAAGGCGCTTTCCTGAAGCAGCGCGGCCAGCCGGACCCGCTTGCAGAAAATATTCTCCGAGAGGGACCGGACCTCCCCGGGCTCAAAGCCCTCCTTGTGGGCCCGGAAATACTCGAAGTTTCCGCAGTAGTCGAAAATCAGGAAGCGCCGCTTGCCGGTGTATTCCCCGTCGATCTGGTCCGTGCAGGACAGCTCTTCACAGGTCCGGGTTCCCCGGCCGATCATCTGCCAGAATTTCGTCTTGGAGCGCACTTTTTTGAAAAACACCAGATTGACGCACTCCCGCACGTCGATGCCGGTGTCCATCATATCCACGGAGACGGCAATGAACGGCGGCTTCTCCGGGGCCTTGAAGGCGTCGATCACCGACTGGGCATGGGAGTCGTCGCAGATGACCCGCTGGGCGAAGAGCCCCTTATACCGGGGATAGAGCCGGTTGAACCGCTCCAGGATAAACTCGGCGTGCCGCTTGTTCTGGGCAAAGATGATGGTTTTCCCCAGCCGGTCCCCGCCTGCCGTACGGATGCCCCGGTCCATCAGGTCCTGAAGCACCGTGTCCGCCGTCGTCTCGTTGAACACAAATTTGTTCAGGCTGGCGGAGGGGATGAAGTCCGGTCTCAGGCCGTCCTCGGCAAAATCCTCCTCAAAGCGCTCCTTGTCCTCCTCGGAAAGATCGTCGTAGGAAATGCCCTCCTCCAGAAACTTCGTGGCTACCTCGTAATTGTAGTAGGGCACAAGGACATGGTCCTGCTCCACCGCCGTCTCGTAGTCATAGGCGTAGGTGGGGACGTTGTGCTCCAGCTCGAAAAAGTCATAGGTATTGCGGCCCACGTCCATTTTCGGCGTGGCGGTGAGACCCACCAGAATCGCGTCGAAGTACTCGAAAATGGCCCGGTATTTCTTGAAAATGCTGCGGTGGCTCTCGTCAATGATAATCAGGTCGAAGTGGGCCGGGGTGAAGAGCCGCTGTCCGTCTGCGGACCGGGCTGTGTCGATGGCGTTGAGGATGGTGGGATAGGTGGAGAACACAATGCGGGCCCCCCGGTCGTCCTTGTTGGTGCAGAGATTGCACAGGGACAGGTCCGGCAGGTAGTTTTTGAAGTCGTCCCGGGCCTGCTTCACCAGGGCGGTGCGGTCCGCCAGAAACAGGACGTTTGTGACATGCTTCCCCCGGCTGAGCACGTCCGTCAGGCTGGAGGCCGTCCGGGTCTTGCCGGTGCCGGTGGCCATGACAAGCAGGTGCTTCCGAAAGCCCTCTTCAATCTGCCCGCACACCGCCCGGATGGCCTCCTTCTGGTAGTACCGGTCCGTGATGCCGTCGTCAATGGGGACGGCGGACAGGCTCTGCCGCTCCGTCCGGCGGTTCATGAGCTTTTGCAGGTCCTCCCTGCTGAAGATGCCGCTGACCGCCCGCTGAGGTCCGGACTGGTCATCCCAGAAATAAGTCTCAAAGCCGTTGGTGGTGAACATCATGGGCCGCCGGCCAAACTTCCGTTCCAGACAGCCGGCATACAGCAGCGCCTGACTCCGCCCGGCGTTGGGGTCCCTGCCGGTGCGCTTGGCCTCCACCACCGCCAGGGGCAGGCCGTCCCTGCCGAAGAGCACATAGTCCGCCGCGCCCCTCCGGCCGGGGACGCCCTCCATGTCCTCCAGGGGATATTCCTCCCGCACGTCGGCATCGGGCCCGGTGAATTTCCAGCCCATGAGCTTCATGTCCACGTCGATGTAGACCTTCCGGGTCTCGAACTCGGTGAGGTCCTCGGGGACAAAGGTGCGTTCCTGCCGGTGCTGTTCCTTTGCCTCCGTAAGCTGGGCGGACATGGCCTCAATCCGGCGGCGCAGCTCCTCGATCTCCGCCGTCTTTTCCTCCAGAAGGCTCTCCTGCTCCCTGATTTTCCCGGCGTCCACGGCCACCCGCTCCGCGGGGACGGCGGACTCGTCGAAACGGCGCTCCTCATAGTCCGCGCCATAGCAGTAGTCCACCCACTGGATGAACTCGAACAGGGCCCGCAGGGCGGCCAGGGCGTCGCCGGGGCGCACCGCCTTCTCCGTGTGGACGGCCAGGTTCCCCAGGCTGACGAGGAAGGGAAGCTTGCCCCAGGTAATCCGGTCCACCGCGAAGCGGAAGGTTGGTTCGTGGAGCAGGGACTGAAGATTGTCCCTGTAGGGCATCCGCATGGTGCTGTCGGCGGAGTAGACCCACTTCACCGCCAGCTCCAGCGCCTTCCGGCAGCCGATGGCGCACATGGCGGGGGCGGCGGCGTAGACCTTTTCCGCCTCCATGGCCGCCGGGGCAAACATGGCGTAGTCTCTTTTGTCCCGGAGAAATGAAAAGTTGCTCATAATGTCACCTCATAGGGTCAGCTAAAATATTCCTGCATCAGGGATTTTTTCAGCACTTCCAGTGTATCCAAACTCTGCTGGATTGTCAACTTATGTTGGTCAACTCTACCAGCAAAATCTGAAAACTGTTCCTGTAACTTGACAGGAGGAACAAGATATGAAGTGTTCTCCAGCGGTTTTTGAGTAATTTTAGGCTGCCCGGAAAAATCCGCATATTGGTAAAAATTCATTATAATCATAAGTTCACTTAAAAATTTCAGGCGAAACTTATCAGTCTTTTGTTCTTTTATATAAATTGCATTATCGGTTATCCACACTGGTTCTGTCACCAAATGAATATTTCCGCATTGTGCACCGACCCTGCCAATAATAATTGTCGGATATTCAATTAAAAACGTATCCGTATACCATGCAATACCGTTTCCTCCATAAACAGGGACACCACAACCTTTTCTCTTTTCCTCCGGTAAAAATTTACCACTCGAGAATTTAAATAGTTCATTTCCTTTGAGTTGTTCAAATCCCTTGTTGTTAACTCTGCAATCCCCAAACATCTCCACAAACCTTGCCTTGATCAGTTTGTCCAGCTTGGCAAGCTGCTGTTTGCGGAGGGAAATCAAACTGTTTACCTTGTCAAGTATAGTCGAAATGTAAATCTGCTTCTCTATTTCAGGAAGGGGAAAAAGATATTGTTTTAGCATTGGAACAGTTAATTGTGGTATTGACGTACCACTTCCATCGAAATGATAGTTCTGTACCGCATAATATAAATATCGAATATCAATTAAAGTTAGATTTGGAGTTAATGTAATTAGGCGAACTATAGGAACAAATGGTTCGTTCCGAATCGCCGCAAATCCTATAGTTCCTCTGGCAGAAATTGTAACACTCGGTTCTGTTACTCGTGCAAAATTCGTATATCCATACAATCCATTTTTAGCTTCACCATTTGAATATATAGGTATAGAAAACTCGTCTGTTTTCTCAATAGACATATTATTTTTAGGCGCATCTCCACCGGCAAATATCTCATTACAAACATCTGAAATATTTACTAACCTCGCCATCACAGCATCCCTCTCAGTTCCGCCAGGCCCGCCGTGATTTCCTGCTCCAGCTTTTCCAGCTCGTCCAGAATCTCGCCGGTGGGCGGATACTCCACCGGCACATACTCCGTCTTTTTGTACTTGTTGATGGACAAATCATAGCCGTTTTCCGCAATCTCCGCCCGGGGCACAAAAAAGCTCTGTTCAGTGCGCGTCCGGCCCGCCTCGCCCTCCGGGTCGCGGAACCGCCGGATGATGTCGGGAATGTCGTTTTCGGAAATCTCGCCGCGCTTGTCGTCCAGGCTGAAGCCGTCGGCCCGCATGTCGTAAAACCAGACGTTTTCCGTTCCGCCTGCGCCGGTCTTGGTGAACACCAGCACGGCGGTGGACACCCCGGCGTAGGGCTTGAACACCCCGGAGGGCATGGAGATCACGGCCCGGAGCTGATGGTTTTCCACCAGCTCCCGGCGGATGTCCTTATGCGCCTTGGAGGTGCTGAACAGCACGCCGTCCGGGACGATGCAGGCGCACTGCCCGCCCTTTTTCAGCATCCGCAGGAACAGGGCCAGGAACAGCAGCTCCGTTTTTTTGGTGTTTGTAACCGCTTTCAGATTGTCGTGGATGCTCTCCGCGTCCACGGTGCCCTTGAAGGGGGGATTGGCCAGACACATGGTGTACCCCTCGCTGACCTGGTTCTGCTTGGATACGCTGTCCTGATAGTCGATTTCCGGGGCGCTGATGGAGTGGAGCATCAGGTTCATGGCGGAGATGCGCAGCATGGTCCTGTCGGTGTCGAAGCCGGTGAACATGGGGCCCGCGAAGTGGTCCCACTGCTCCGGGGTCATAACGTCCTCATAGCGGCGGCGGACGTACTCCGAGGCGGAGACCAGAAAGCCCGCCGTGCCGCAGGCCGGGTCGCAGATGACGTCGTCCGGCGTGGGCTCCAGCAGCTCCACCATCATCTCCCGGATGTGTTTTGGGGTGCGGAACTGGCCGTTCTGCCCGGCGGTGGCCAGCTTGCCCAGCATGTATTCGTACAGGTCGCCCTGCATGTCAAGCTCCGCGATGTCGTGCTCATAGAGGTCGTCCAGCCCGGTGATGATTTTTTGCAGCACCTGAGGCGTGGGAATCAGGAACATGGCGTCGTCCATAAAGCGGGCAAAGGCGGTGACGCCCTCCTCGGACCCGCCGGGGCCGTCCTCGATTTCCTCCAGCTCCCCCTGGGCGTTGAAGTCCGGGAGACGGCCGTGCCGCAGCTTTTTAATGGCGGGGAATACCCGCTGGGACATGATTTCGTAAATCTCCCGGGGGTCGCTGTTTTTGAACCGGCTCCAGCGCATGGACTGCCCGGCTGCCGACTGGGGGAACATCCTGGGCATGGCCTCTCCGGAGGCGTTCTCGAATTCCTCGGCCTCCAGTTCCTTCTCGTCCAGAGAGCGGATGAACATCAGATAGGTCAGCTGCTCAATGACCGTCAGGGGATTGGTGATGCCGCCGGCCCAGATGTCCGTCCATATTTTGTCAATCTTGTTTTTAACCGCACCTGTAATCATACTCCTGCCTCCGTGATTGTGATATGATTTGAGCCGTTTTGCCCGCCGCCGTAAACGGCGGCAGCCGCAAAACATGGCATCAATTACTTCCGGCCTTTCCGTTCGGAAGCAATCGAACCGGCCCGGATGAGAAACCGCAGGCCGCATCATCCGAACCGCGCAAGGCCTCTCCCGCCGGCGGGCCCGGGCTCCTTTGGGTATCATTATAACGGAACGGGAACGCGGGGTCAATGCGGTTCCGCTGAAAAGCGGGGAATCCGACGCCTCCCCGGTCCGTTTTCCGGACCCGTCCGTCTGTTTACGCAAACGAATGCGAAATTTGCGAAAACATACATAGGCAAACGCTTGTGCAATCGTGACAATTGTGGAAAATGCCGAAATGCTATTGACAACACGGGGAAAAGAGGACTAAGGTAACCATAACCCGGCCCCGCCCCGGAGACAGCTTCGGACGCGGCGGAGCTGAAAAAGGAGGATGGAATCACGATGAAAAAAGCCTTTGCGAAATGGACGGCTCTGCTGCTGGTCCTGGCCATGACGCTGCCCATGGGCGTCTCCGCCAAGGAACAGAAAACAGACGGCTGGTGGACCGAAGAGGTCTGGGACACGGAGACCCTGGTCTCCCTGGGCGCCAAGCCCCCGGTGTACAACAAGACCGCCAAGGTCTACGAAATCAGCACGCCGGAACAGCTGCTGTTTTTGTCCGGCGCCTGGAAATCCGCCGACACCAACCAGGACGGCCAGCCCGACGCGCCCCGGGACGGGCATTATGTTCTGACGGCGGATATTGACATGGGCCCGCTGATGGAGTCCGTGGGCAAGGCCATTACCGCCGCCTCCGGCGAAGAGGCCGAGGGCTGGATGCCGCCTCTGTCCGGAAACAAGAGCGAAAACGCCGATAAGACCGACGGATGGTTCAAGGGCCAGATCGACGGACAATACCACACGATTTCCAACCTCCGCATCTGCCGGATTGACGAGAAATATGCCGCTCTGGTGGGCTATCTGGGAGACGAGACCTTTACCAGCCCCTCCATCCGGAACCTGGGCCTTGCGGATGTGACGATTGAGGGCAAGAAAACCTGCGGCGCTTTTGCCGGCGTCAGCTACGGTACCATTGAAAACTGCTTTGCCACCGGCTCTGTCAAGGCCAAGGAGACCACCGGCGGCCTGGTGGGCAAGTGCGAGGGCCCTGTCCGCAACTGCCTCTCCTATATGAAGGTCAAGGCCAAGGAGCTCACCGGCGGTCTGGCGGGCAGCATTGAGACCGGCGGCGCGGTGGAAAACTGCTTTGTGGGCGGCTCCCTGACCGTCTCCAATGGCGAAGGCTCCGTCTCCGGCGGCGGCGTCGCCGGAGCGTTCGCCGCGGCGGACTTCCTGAAAAATACCGTTTCCGTGGTCAAAGAGGTCTCCGGCGAGGAGGGCGCTCAGAAAATCGACCGCTTTGTAGGCGCTCTGGACGGTGAGAGCGGCGCGAACATCACGCACAATTACGTGTGGGAGGGTGCGGTCCTCTCCGGCAACCAGCCGGAACAGCATCCTAACCGGGAAATCTTTATGACTGCTTCCGCCGGGGTCCTGCAAAGCCGGGACCAGTATGAAAAGGAGCTCAAATGGGATTTCCAGACCACATGGTCCTGGGTGGGCAAGGCCGAAGAGGGCTATCCCATGCTGTCCGGCTTCGTCAAGGCCGGAAACGCCCCGGAGCTGAAGGTTGCGAAGGACCTGGCCATTGAGACCCCCGTCCTCCTGCTGGACGACCAGCTGGTGAACTGGGCCGCCAAGGGTACTCAGCCCACCGTCAGCGTCCGTCTGCTGCTTCCCGAGGGCAAGGAGGCCGAGAGCCTCAAGGTCTTCTACGGCACGGACCCGGAGAAGCTCACCGGCTCCGTGGACGTGCCCGAGGGCGGCAAAACCGTCCTGCCCCTGAAGGACCCCGGGCAGTACTACTATTATGCCGCCGCCGTGGTGAACGGCGAGACCGTCACCGTACCCACGGACACCGGCGCCCCCCTGCCTCTGAAGCTGGACGACGGTGTCATCGACGCCGCTCCCCGGGAGATTCTCTGCCAGGTGGGCGAGACCTTTGCCGAGGTCAATCTGAACTGGCTCACCGACCCCGCCGTAACGGATTCCAAGGTCTGGTACCGGGCCAAGGGCGAAAGCGCCTGGCAGAGCGTCACAGGCGAGAGCGTCCTTCACTATCTGGCCAAGGGCTGGGAGGAAAGCCGGAGCCATTCCGCCGTCCTCACCGGGCTGAAGGCCGAAACCGTCTATGAGTACATGGTGGGCGGCGCGTACCGGGGCAAAACCCAGCGCAGCGCGGTCCACAGCTTCACCACCCTGCCGGAGTCCGGGGCCTTTACCTTCATGCAGTACGGCGACCTCCAGGCGGAGGAGCCCTCCGGCTATGACCCCTTCCTGAACACCATGGAGCACTTCGTCGGCAAGCTGGAGGTTCAGCCGGACTTCCTGCTGAACACCGGCGACATGGTGGACGCAGGCTACAAGAGCGCCCAGTGGACGGACTTCTTCGACAAGCTGGGCGGCCATATGGCGGACGGGCTGAACATCCTGCTTCCCGGCAACCACGAGAACGCCGGCGACCTGCTATACAAGCAGTACGGGGCCCGGACCAGTCTGCCCAACGAGGCGGAATACGGTCCCCTGGAGGGAACCGGCTGGTGTGTCGTAGGCGACGCCTGCTTTGTCTTCATCAACGCGGACCCCTATTCCGGAAAGCAGGGGGCGGACATCGAGGCCGACCGGGCCAGATTCTTCGCCGAGCAGACCGCCTGGGCCAGGAAGGTCTATGAGGAGGCGGACTGCACCTGGCGCATCATGGCGGCGCATGTGGGCACCTATATTGTGAACTTCAACGACCCTGCCGACTATCCCTATATCCCCGCCCTGTGCGACGAGCTCCAGGTAGACCTGTACCTCAACGGGCATGACCACGAATATATCCGCACCACCGCCAGGGAGAACAAGGTGGTGGATATTGGAAGGGGCACCACCTTCATGACCAGCTCCTCCCTGGGCGAGAAGCTGGACGAGTTCGAGGAGGACACTGCCGGCGGAAAATTCGCCGTTGTCCACAAGGACGGCGCGGAAAACTCCCAGCAGATTTTCAGCATGGTCACTGTGGACGAGGACGGCATCCATGTCACCGCCTACCAGAGAGGCGTGGAAGAGGACTGGTCCAGGTTTGATGTGATCGACCAGTATGATATTACCGTCAGCCTGAGCAAGGGCGCGGCGAAGACGCCTGCCGCCGCGTAAGAAAACTGTGGTCGGCCCTTCCGGAAAAAGACCGAAAGACCGGAAGAGAGGGAAAGACCGCGGGAGGGTCCCAAGAGGGAGCCTCCCGCGGCTCTTTGCGGTGTGGAATGTTTCTTGCATCCCCTGTCTTCCCTCCGCCGGGAATCCAGCGAAGCGAGTCGGGGGTGAAAGCGAAGAAATTCCCAACATAGCGCAGTTTTCCGCCCAAAGGCGGGAAACGGAGCGGTGGTGGGAATTTCTGAGCTGGTGGAGCGGCCGCAACCAACGCTGAACACTCCGCATGACTTGAAACTGCATCCTCAAAGTGTTCCTCTATCTCGTCCAGCAGGATATCATCAATGGTGATTGGCCTGTCGCCGCCGTTGAGGATCAGTGTCATTCTGTCGTCGTAGAGATAGACTGCCCGGAGGAAAATATTCACCATTCCCCGGCGGTTGTTCTCGTCATTGACATTCCCTCGTTTCAGCGAATAGAGAAACGCCTTGATTTGCGGAACGGTGAATGTAACTTGCTTTCCCATCTCAATGGCAAGCTGGCCCTGCAATTCGTTCTTTTCCTGTTTGCGCTTCTCAATGCGCTCGGCAATCATATCCACCGCCTGGCCGCGCTCCAACGCTTTCCAGAGGTTTTCTATGGCGGTGTCCGCCTCTTGAATTGCCGCCTTGATGCGCTTGATGGCGGAACTGTCATAGTCAGCCTCGCAAACGGCGGCAACTGCAAGGGCAATTTTTTCAATGTTGCTGTCTGTCAGCAGCTTGCGGCACTCCAAAACAACCCTGTCCTCGATTTTCTGCTTGTTGACAACTTTCTTCCGGCAAGCCTTTTTCTTGGCGCTCTTGCAGGCATAATAGCGGTAGGCCGTCCCGGATTTCCCTGTGCCGCCGTAGCCGGTCATCATCTCCCGGCAGTAGCCGCAGAACAGCTTCGTTGTCAACAGATATTCTTCCCGCCCTCTGGAACGAGCGGGAGCTTTTTTGTTGCGGTCAAGGATATGCTGTACCCGCTGAAAAAGCTCGTCCTCGATGATACGGGGCATCCCGCCCGGTGTTTCTGTGTCTTTGTAGATGTAATAGCCGATGTACCGCTTGTTCCGCAAAAGACGGTGCAGACTGTTCTTGTTGAACTCCTTGCCCTGGGAGGTCTTGACCTGCTTTGCGTTGAGATATTTTGTGATTTCAGCGACGGTCTTTCCGCTGGCGTACATCTCGAAAATCTCCCGGACAACGGCAGCACCCGACCGGTCAACATGGAAGCGGCGTTCCTCGTCCACATAGTACCCAAGACCCGGATTGCTCCCATTGCTCAAACACTTTTCGGCGTTGATGTCCATGCCTCGCCGTATCTTTTGGGACAGCTCCGCCGAGTAGTATTCGGCCATACTCTCCAACACGCCCTCCACCAAAATGCCGCTGGCATCGTCACTGATGTTTTCCCTGGCGGAGATCACCCGGACACCGTTCTTTTTCAGTTTTGCCTTGTTGATGGCGCTGTCATAGCGGTTCCGGGCGAAGCGGTCAAGCTGGTAGACAAGTACGCCCTCAAAAATGTGTTTGTCGCTGTCGGCAATCATGCGCTGGAACTCGGCCCGGCTGTCCGTCGTGCCGCTCTGCGCCCGGTCGATGTATTCACCAATCACAATATGTCCGTTGTTCTTGGCGAACTCGTAGCAGGTTTGAAGCTGGCCCTTGATGGATTGCTCCGTCTGGCTGTGGCTGGAGTAGCGGACGTAAATGACGATGTTCACTCTTTCACCCCCTCCAACATCTCAACGATGGCCTTTTTCAAGCGGTCATTCATGGGCGAGGCTGGGTCAAAGCACATCTCCACAAACCGCCTCATGTCCTTATCTTCTTCCAAAATTTTGGGCTTGTACTCGTACAGCCTGCCCTGCGGTTTGTCGGTGCGGCAGCAGATATAATCTAAAGACACGTCAAAGTAATCCGCATACCAGATCAGCACCTTGATTGGAGCGGCGGAGTAGCCCGTTTCATATCGGTTAATAGTGGCCTGGGGGATGCCCGCAATCTTACCAAATTTTGCTTGGGACAACCCGATACCCTCTCGGAGCGTTCTCATTCTTGCGCCTATATCGCTCAATTTGCTCACCTCCTGTCGTACTATTATTGTAGCAGAAAGTGAGTCTATTGTCAGTCCATATTATGAATCACAAAGAATGGAAATGTGAATACTATGACAGTATTTCATGTCAAGAAAACTACAGATTACACCGTCATGTCCAACCACCACCTGCGAAACCGGGAGTTGTCCCTAAAGGCCAAGGGCCTGCTGTCGCAGATGCTCAGTCTCCCGGAAAAGTGGGACTACACCCTGCAAGGACTGGCCTATATCAATCGGGAGCAGATCGACGCCATCCGTCAGGCCGTCCATGAGCTGGAGCGGGCCGGGTATATCGTGCGGGTGAGGGAACGGGACAGCCGGGGACGGCTGCGGGGAGCGGAGTACACTATCTACGAACAGCCGCAGTTGCCGCCCGATTTACCGGCGTTGGAATAACCTGCGTCGGGAAATCCAATGTTGAAAAAACCTATGTAGGCAAATCCGACGCAATAAAATAAAGATAGAAGTAAATACAGAAAAATCAAGTAAAGACTTATCAATTACCCATTCCTTTCCTACCCTTTCCCCCTCCCTTGGAGGACAAGCGGCAAAGCCGCCGGAAGGGAATGGAACGGAAGCGAAAAGCAGAGAGGTCAAATCGTAGCAAGGGTTATCGTGAACATTATCTGACCCGCAGAAACCGTACAGACGCGAAGCGGGCGTACGGTTTCTGCGGGTGTCACAAGAGGGCCGTGGCCCTCTTGTGTGGCAGCACAGTTTCACAGTCCAGCAGAAGCCAGGACAGGGGCGCCGGAATGTCGGCCTCCCGCCCTGGCTTCTTTGCGTCCACCTGTACGCCTTTAGAGGCCCGTTTTGATGGGCGCAAGTCAAATCGTACCGCCCCCCTATCGACCACAGCCAGAAAGCCTTGAAATGGCAGGGCTGTTCTGCCTCTAAAGCGTTACATATCAGCCCTATCTTGGCGGCAGAGGTTCCCCATCCATTTCTACGCAGTTAGAAACCCGTTTTTGAGGGTGCGGGTCAAATCGTATTACCCCCGGTGCGACCGCCTCTTGAAAGGTCTGAAAACAGGCCGCTGGATAGGGCCTAAATGCGTAGGCTGGCGGGCTGATTTAGGGATGTCAGCCAAAGTGTCGGATAGAGGGGCTATGTAGAAAGAGTTACCCCATTTTCGGGAGAATAGATATATACACCTTGCCCCTTTCCGATACCCACGAAAAAAACCTGTGTTTTCAATGACTCTGGGAGTTACTTTTTCTACACCCGACCCATAAATTTTCCGTCCCGCTGTTCCGGCATCTTGGTGCAGACTTTTCGGGATTAGCTTGACGAAAACGCACCGCTACATCCGCATTATCTCTGCGGTTGCCGGTTCCGTTCTGCATAAGGGTTTGGGATTATCCCAACAAGCAAAACGGACACGGCCCAGCTGGGGCCAGATTAGGCCGTTTTCCGGGAGTGTGGCTACACTCCCTATGCTTGCTACGTTAGTGTTTCCACGTTCCTCTTTCAAAAAAATACCTCAAAAAAATTCTGATTTCAAAGTTGAAATCCAAGTTTCAATTATTTCGGCTAAAACCAACTGTTGACGCAAAACTGCCATACCGATTTCGGGAACATCTGGCATATTTCCCTTTTCACGGAGGTTTTTTTCCAGATACATTTTCAATTCCCGCACATTTTTTTCAATGCTGTCAACGCAGGATTTTTGCATTTCCAAAGGAACGTTGTCCAAATTTACAATCACAGCATTGAAATCCAGGAACATACGGATAGGCTGGGCGGAGAGTTCCCCCATCAGCCGTTCAAATTCCTGTTCACCGCTGGCCGTGAGCGAGTACACCGCTTTTTCCGGCATATTATTTTCCCGCATGGGGACACTTTGGAGCAGCCCCTTTTCCTCTAACTGAATGACCTTTTTGTAGATAGACGGTGTACTGATTTTTACCCATTTTGAAATATTGCGGTATTCTACCAGCTTTTGAATGTCGTAGGCACTCAACGGCTGCTTTTTAAGCATCCCAAGGACAATCAAATCTATTGTTGCCATGAAGATTTCCCCTTTCGCACTTGACAAGTACTATAAATTATAGTAGTATGTGTTGACTGGCGGCTACTATAAAGTATACTACTTCGTATTACACTGGCTGTCAAGAGAAAGGAGCAATTTATGGACGGAAACAAAAAAATGGTGCTTCTGGGGAGTGCGCCAATTCCCAAAGCTCTCCTGGCGCTGGGCATCCCAACGATGATTGGTATGCTCATTAACGCCCTTTACAATCTGGTAGACACCTATTTTGTAGGCGGGCTGGGAACCGACCAGATGGGCGCGGTCACGGTTGCCTTTCCCCTGGGACAGATTGTTGTTGGCCTGGGCCTGCTGTTCGGAAATGGCGCTGCCGCCTATCTATCCAGGCTGCTGGGCCGGGGCGATAAGGACACGGCGAACAAGGTAGCAAGTACAGCCATATACAGCGGCGTTTCCATTGGGGCAGTCGTGATCCTGTTCTCTATTATCTTTCTGGAACCGATTTTGGAACAAGCTGGCGCAATCGAAAGTGTGATGCCTTATGCAATCACTTACACACGCATCTATATCGTGTTCTCCATTTTCAACGTATTCAATGTCACCATGAACAACATCGTTTCCAGTGAAGGTGCGGCGAAAACGGCTATGTGTGCGCTGATGGCCGGTGCGGTACTGAATGTAATTTTAGACCCTGTTTTCATCTACGCGCTGAACCTCGGCGTAGCTGGTGCGGCGATTGCAACAGCGATTTCCCAAATCGTTTCCACATTGGTTTACGTGTGTTACATACTCCGGAAAAAGAGCGTATTCAGCTTCAGCATTAAAGAATCTTGCTTTGCAAAAGAGATTATGTCCGAAATTTTGAAAATCGGTATACCTACGCTGATTTTCCAACTTCTGACCAGCCTTTCCATCAGCATGATAAACAGTGCCGCCAAGGAATACGGAGGCTCCGCACTGGCCGCAATGGGGCCGGTCACAAAAATTATGTCCATGGGGACACTGATCGTCTTTGGCTTTCTGAAAGGATTTCAGCCAATCGCCGGATTTAGCTATGGGGCAAAAAAATTTGACCGGCTGCGAGAGGCTATCAAAACTGCTATCCTCTGGTCTACTGTCTTTTGTGTTATTTTTGGTGTTATTGCCGATGTATTCTCTACGCAGATTGTATCCCTTTTCACAAAGGACGATGCGGAGATGGTTCGTGTCGGTTCTATTGCGCTACGGGCAAACGGCCTCTCTTTTGTCCTTTTTGGTTTTTACACAGTCTATTCCTTCCTGTTCCTTGTGATGGGAAAAGCCACAGAGGGCTGTATCCTCGGCGCTTGCCGTCAGGGGATTTGTTTTGTCCCTGCTATTCTGATACTTCCAGCGGTTTGGGGATTAAGCGGAGTTCTCTACGCACAGCCGATAGCGGATATTATTTCAGCGATTGTCACCGCAGTTATGGCGGTTCGGTTACACAGAGAATTGCGGATAGCGGGAACCCATATTTCCATTCCATCTCAGGAGCATTGATAACATAAGGTGGTGCAAATGAACGCAACACAAAATTGTTCTCACTGGATATGCTGTCCTGCCTGTGGCGGAAAGACCCGAATAAAAGTATACGAAGATACGGTTCTTGAAAGGTTTCCGCTGTATTGTCCCAAGTGCAAGCAGGAAATGTTAATCAGTGTCCGAGAATTGAATACGTTAATCATAGAGCCAGATGCACAGACGCAGAGCCGATAACATACGGGAAGTTTCCCTATGGTTATCGGCTTTGCATTTGAAAAGTCGTGGCTATGTCCGATAAAAAGCGGCGGCTTTGAGAAAATCAGAGCCGCCGCTCCTTTTGCGCCGTGGCGGTATATGCGGTAAATTTAGGAGGCACCGCCATGAAGCACACCACTTTACGACGCAATCTGACAACCCTTGACTTATCAAAAAAAGCCCGTTCCCCGCCTGGGAGAACTGCGGCCACGAGGTTATACTATACAACGCAGATAAAGTAAATTATACTGTGCAACTCGCCCGGTGGGTCTATGACCTGCCGGGCGGTTTTTGTCGTTTCCTGCGGCCCCAAAATTTTTCTTTGATTTTTTCTCTGCGGAAAGCGGTTTTGCGCGCAAAACCTGTGCCGCTGAACGCTCTGTTAGCGGAAAGGGAGAGTACCACCACCATCCCCAACGGAAAGGGGGTGAGAAGATGGAAACCAACCCCCGCGACTATGGCGAACGGTGCAGGTTTGACGCCTTTTGCAAGACCGTGTTGAAGCATGAGGCAATCGACTATATCCGGGAAATGAAGCGGCGGGCCAGCCGGGAAACGTCCTTGGCGCGTCTGCCGCAAACGACGATGGACAAGCTGTGTTTTGCGGACGATTACCCCAGCGACAGTTATGTGTTCTCTTACTGTGGCTGCGACCTGCCGATTAGAAGCGAACGAATTGCCGACGCCTTTGCCAGTCTGCCGGAGCAAGAGCAAAGCATTTTGATTTTATGCCTGGTTCTGGATTTGACAGACAGCGAGATTGGAGAGGCCCTTGGTCTGTCCCGGAGTGCCGTCCAGCGGCGCAGAACAAAATCGCTGAATGTCCTACGGACGAATCTGACAGCGAGGAAAGGAGGTTAGCACTATGAAGCGCCGGAACTATAAAGGCCGTGAGCTGCTGCCGCTGGCGGTGAGCGATGCGGCCCGCACTGGGGATGCCGATGCCGTGGAGCAGGTTTTGCGGTACTATGAGGGCTACATAAACAAGCTCTGCACCCGGACGGTCTACGACGAAAGCGGCTATCCCCACGCCTGCTTGGACGAGTACATGAAAAGCCGTCTGGAAAACAAGCTCATCCGCGCCATTCTCGGTGTGAACTGATAACCGGCCCCAGAGGGAGGAACAGCTTACCCTTTCCCTGTTTCTCCCGCCTGCGGGCCTTGTCTTGCGTTTTGGAAAGGGGGGAATTATCTGTCAGAAGAACAGACTGAAATTAAAACTGAAACCTGCCAAATCGAACTTCCGCAGGCTATTATAGAAACCTTTGCCCGGTTCCTCGTCCCGGAGATTCGGAAGTACTATGACAGCGAACAAGGCCAGCGAGAGTTTGCGGAGTGGCAGGAAGCAACCAGCAAAACCGAATAAGCATAAGACGGCAGAGGCCAAGGCTTTTACACCTTGACCTCTGCTGTTCGTTTAGTTGTGTAGTTTGTGTGCGTATCGTTTTTTAGATTTGATTCTTCTCACAACAAATCTGTATATCGTGCAGATTGATGGTCGTGGCAAGCAGAATAATACCTGCAAAATGTTCAAAAAATGCTCCGTAATTCTCGAAAGTTATGGCAAATTTGGAACGACATCAGTAATAATCTTACTCATTAGAATAGCACTTGCATAAGATGCAAAAGTTCGACTATCAACTTCGGATGAGCTTTTATTCCCATCTGCAAAATCTTGAACACCTTTAGCAACAATCCATTTTGTTCCTAAAGATGATGCAGCTAACGCAACACCATATGCTTCCATATCAATACCATATAAATTATCTTGCACAAAACTAGCTTCTGCAATCGTTTTATCATCATCTACTACAGAAGTACCACTAGCAAGGGATTTTAAATAGATACTAATCGGTTGGCTTGGCGTCCACATGGCAGAGGGCTGTCTTGCCAACTTATCAATTTCGGAGTGACCAATAACAGAATTGACCACATAATCCTTTAAAATTCCATCAACAGGAAGGGGCATTGGACGAGGCATAAATTTTTCTATGTAGCTTTTACCAGCAGTATAATCATATGTTTGGTCTGCTACAATCAAGTCTCCTATTTTAACTTTACCCTTTCTACCAGCACATATACCACTCATTGCAATCAATTTCGGCTTAAATGCTAAAATCGCTCTTGTTGTGAGACTCGTAGCAGAAGCCATCCCCATAGCTACCTGCGTAACTGCTGCAATATTGAGTTCTCCCAAAGCAAATTGTTGAAATGTAAAAGCATAATTCGTAATAAAATCACGAAGACATTCTTCACTGTTTTGACTGGAAATGTTCAGAGCATTAAAAGCAATATCTCGTTCTTCCGGCAAAGCAAATATCCAAACAACATCATATTGAACAGACTCTTGAAGCCTATTCATGCCTTTCCCTTTTTGGGGAAAAGTATCAACGCTAATTTCGCTATTTATGGACTCATGCCTGGATTTAAGTTGAGCAAATAATTCTTCCGGTGTCTTAAATACATTTTGCCCCATAGTGACCCCCCTATTTGCTCAAGCCACTTAATAGCGCTTGTGCTAATTCCATATCGTTCCCGCTTGCAAAAATTTCTACCATTTGAATAAGTTGCCTTTCATATATATTGATGCTTTCTTCATCGCTCACATCCTGCGGAAATCTAATTCCCAATTCAGCCAACAGTGCAGAAGCGCGTTCAGTCTTTTGGCTGAAGCTTGCCTTAAGAATAAACCTGATTTTCTGAATGGCTTTTATATTGTCGTTCCTTATTTGCCTGAACCGTTCATTTGATAGAGAATATAAAGATGCAGAGTCTAAACAAAAATATGGTATTCTACTATCAATAAGTATGCAATATAGAGCGAAAATTTTCTCTTCATCTTGAGGAAATAACCCGGACGATGTTATATTATTCCACAAATTTGTATAAAATGTGTTCTCTTCAATATTTTGCTTAATGTACAAATCTATTAAGCTTTTGACTAAGCCACTATACTGATTGCGGAGCATATCTTCTTTGTTTTTGTATTTGGAAACGACAATACCAAAACTTTCACTCGATTCAACTGTACCGAACAGCTCACATATATACTGAAATGCTGCCGGTTGCTCCTGAACATTAAGTTGAATTAATCCTTGATACAAATAGTCACAAATGTCAAATGGTTCGCCATCACCTTCAAGAAGGACCTTGTCAATATAACTTTTGCATTCCTCAAATATCATTTTTATCTCCTTCCTCAACTACAAGAAGTTTTTTGACGGTCGAAATACATCAAAGGAACACTAATGTTAAACCGTCAATACTTAATTTTCAAGCAAAAACCCAAAATTGAAATCTGTCTTAATATAGTAGTATACCATAATCCGACAATTAATGCAATAATTATGTGGACACATTTAAGACCATAGAAGATCTGCAAAAATTTGAGGAATGGCAGGGAACATAAGGCAAAACTGAATAAGTGAATAGAAACAGCGGAGGCCAAGGTTTTTTATACCTTGACCTCCGCTGTTCGTTTCGACATCAGAGCCACACCATCACGGCAAAGCCGCCTTTGAAATAATAGGTGTTCGTCCAATGTCCATCTGGTGGAACCAACTCCGAAGCGCTCGAACCTTTTTTCCGTTTCCGGTCTTTCACAACAACACAGTCGATATCGCCCCAGGTGATTTCTTTCTTATCGTCCCCGTACCACGCTGTCAAAATAACCCTGTCATCATAGACAAAAATCTTGTCCACAAAGTAGTCCAGCAGATAGTCCCTCACAGCCGGGTCATTCAAGTCGGCGTTCTTGTACTCGTCGAAAAAGTGCTGGATACTGATTTCGTTCTTTGTCACGGCGCGTTTGATTTCCTCAGCGTCAATGGCTTCCGTCAGCGCCTTTTTCCGGCTCTCCAGTTCCAAAAGGCGCGTCTGCGTCGTCTCGGAAAAAATTCCTTGTTCTATCGCACGTACAAGGTTAGTCAAAGCCTTTTCAGTCTCCGCCCGCTCCGCTTTCAACCCCTCAATATACCCCTTGTCCTCATGCTCTTTTTGATAGTACGCCGCCACGTCAACAGACAGAGACGCAAGCAGTTCTGTATCTTTCAGACATTGAGACAGCATGAAACAGGCAATAGCTTCAATTTTGTCTTTCTTCACATATTTCAACGAACACTTTTTCTTTCTCGCCGCACCGCAGGCGTAATAATAGTGCTTCGTCCCCTTGTGGTGTGATGTGCCGGAACAACCCTGCATAGGCGTTCCGCACTTTCCGCAGTAGAGTTTGCCCGTCAGCCAGAAGCGCGGGGCCTCCTCCGGGGTCAAGCCGTTTGCCCGCTGGCCGCCCTGCCGCTTGTTCTGTATCAGCCGCTTTTGCGCCGCCTCAAATACTTCCGGGGAGACAATAGCGGGCATACCGTCCGGCGTGACAATATCGCCATAGCGGTACTCTCCGATATATGCGCGGTTGTTCAGAATGTGAGCAAGGGAATTGACAGTAAAGGGCTTCCCGCGCACTGTGGTCACACCCAAACTGTTTAACTCCTTGGCAATCTCCACCATGGGCTTCCCGGCGGCGTAGTCCTCGAAAATCTTCTGCACAAAGGGGGCTGTCACCGGGTCAATGACATACCGCTGTCTGTCCTTGCCAAATTCTGGCGCGGGCTCCGCCGCATAGCCAAGGGTCTTGTGGCCGTTGTAAAGGCAATTCTGCGCGTTGTAGAGGTGTCCACGCTTGATGTTCGTTCTTAACTGGCGGGAATAGTATTCGGCCATGGATTCCAGAACGCCCTCCATCAGCGCGGATTCAGGCGCGTCCCCTGCAATCGGCTCCGCAATGTAGTGGATAACACAGCCAGCGTCCCGGATGTACTTTTTGGCTATGGCTAAATCGTAGCGGTCACGCCCCAGCCGGTCAGTTTTCCAGATGATGAGGGCACCGGGCTTTATCTTGCCTATCTCGGAAAGCATAAGCTGAAACCCTGGCCGCTGGTCGGTGGTGCCGCTGATGGCTTCGTCCTTGTACTCCTTGATGATTTGCAGACCGTGACCGGCGGCATATTTCTGCGCGGCGTCCCGCTGCTGCTGGATAGAAGCGTCAGACTGCGCATGGGATGAAAAACGGTAGTAAGCTATCGCAAAATCGTTATTGTTTGGGACAAATTTCTTCGCCATTTTGTCCTCCTTCCTCGAAAAATATGGATTCCTTTTTCGCCCATTTTAACACATATTCGCCCCATCATCAAGGCTAAAGCAGCATATCACGCAATTCCTATGGCCCGCAGGCCATCAGAGCGACGGCAATTCCCACGGGGGCCAGCTATTAGGGCTTGCCAACCCATCGGCGGGGAATTGCCATGGAGCGGAACCAACCTTATTCCCCGCCTTGCTCCCAACTGCCGACAACCGCCCACGTTTCGCCCGTGGCGGGTCACCCAGCCGCCGACACCCAACAACGCCGCCCTGTCAACAACAAAATCCCCCGCTCCGTAGAGCGGGGGATAAAAGCAGGGTGAAGTTAGAGCAACCCTAAATCAGTCAAGGCTTGCACAGGAAATGTTATGCTCCAAGGTTCGTATGTAGGTATCCCAGTCCCGTCTACCTCATAGTTCAGTGCATAATAAGAAAATCCAATAACTTGTGCGGTGTCCCATTTCATATCGAAATAGGGGTATTGTCTATTCTCGTCAAATATTTCCTCAAATTCACACCATATTGCTGCCGTGTAGACAAAATCCTCAGATTGCCAAATATATTGTATGCTTTCGGGACTGTTCTCAGAAAACGCAGCCGTAGGAGTTCCTAAAATATTGATAAGGTCATCTAATGTCGCTATGGATTTTCCATCCAATGTTATTTCCCCAGTTGGTTCAACATATTGATCTACGTGTATATTTCCTGTGGAAAAATGAATTATTGGGCAATCCACCTTGAATTTTTCCGTATCAGTAAGATTGACTACCGAAATATATGCGCCTGCAATACTAAAATAATCTGTTTCTCCAGGCGCAAGTTTTTTTCCCACTCCATTATATTCAGCCGTATCTTCCTCAGTGAAAGAAATTTGGTAATTGAAGGGTTCTGAATTTTGTCCCAAGGTGATCAACATGGAGCCAAGGTTGTCGTTACTAATATGCTCTGTTAGTTCCACAAACATTTCGTGCGGGGCATTTGCTATTTTTTCGCCGGAAATCACTGTAGAATTGATATAGCTGTCACCATAGTTGACTGCCGACAGGTGATGTACCCCATCATGCAGGTAAAATTCACCGTCTGGAAGTTCGCCCGCATTATTCTGCGGTTCATCCGGGGTGGTGTCGGCGGGTTCGCTCTCGCTGGGCTGGGTGTTGTCTGCGGGGTTGCTGCCTGGCTGGTTTTGCTCCCCTTGTGTGACCGGGGGCGTGTTGTTGCTGGGCTGGTCTGTGCTCTTGCCGCCACAAGCGGCGAGGGTCAGTATCATGGCAAGGGCCATGATAAGTGCGGTGATTCGTTTCACGGTTGATTTCCTTCTTTCATGTTAATCTCAATGGTACTCGCCGCCGGGGGTGGTACTTCCTTCCCGGCCCCCGTTGGCTTTCCCATCGAGACAACAAAAGCGGCGCAGGGTTAGTAAGCCCTACACCGCTGAAGCTACGCACACACCTATTGATTCCCTCTTGTAAAATCCGGGGGAAACTGATAAAATAGGTTTTGGGCGCAGTTAAATCTGCTGTGTGGGATTGGGCTTAACGGGTCTCCTGCATAGGGGCGCATGGGACTGCCATCCTGTGCGCCCTGCCTTTATGCTTCTGTTATCTCGTCACAATTATAACCTACTATTTGGGATATTGCAAGCAGAAATCCGACAATTTTTGCTGGTGCCGCTGTGAGGAAAAGTCCTTGCGGCGGCGCTTTTGTGCGCTTAGGGCGGTTGATAGTCTGGTGTCAATGGTGCAAATAAGGTCATACGTTCACCCCCTTTATGATATTTGGGTTGCTCCGCGCGAGCACATTTTTCTTTTTGCGGAGCTATCCTTACAAACCGAACCGGGCTCGTAGAGCCCAATCAGTACACGTTCCGAATTGCGGCTATGTACCAAACAGAGGTGACGGGGCAGGGTAGCGAATCATATGTTACCAGTGGCCGAAGGCCGCCATGCGGCGTCAGAGACGCCGCAGAGCGCCTGTCTGTGAGGTTTATCCGAACAGGCGGCGCGCTTTTTAGGGCACCCTTGACCGCTCCGTGGAGCGATCAAGGGCAAGCCTGCGTAGCGGGCGCAGTAAGGGCCCCACGGACGCTGCGCGTCCGTGGGGTGGGGTCACACGCAAGGGTGAACCCAGCGGTCCCGGCTATGCCGGGCACATACTCTGTATGTGTCGCCGCCCCTTATGCCCTTTTCTTTGCTTCACCATGATTTATCTGATGAAGCGGCTGACGTGCCCTGTTTGCCGCTTTAGCGGCTTCACAGGCGGTGAAATGAATTTCCACAAATGGGTCATGCGAAGCGCCATTTTTTGTGGAAATAATTCCACACTGTGGATTTCACCGCCGTTTAGCCGCCTGACAAGCCGAGTAAATTTCCACATTGTTTGGAGCGGAGCGACACACAGTGGGAAATTACGCGTCTGGACAGGCGGCGGCTTTCGATACGTCAGTTTTGATGCAGTTATCCCCTTTTCCGCCATAGCGGATGGACATTTTTTCTTCCAGCTTCCGCCCGGTAGGGGCCCCTCTTAGGGGGATAACCGGGCGGCGTCCACGCAGCGGACGGCTGGGCCAAAATAGAAAATAGTCTGGGATGGTGGACCATCCCAGACTATTTTTTCAGCGGCCATATACCGCTGTCCGATACACAAGTGCGAACACGTTCTTTGCTATCAGAATCTCAAAGTTCGCCACTTGTGATTTTGGTGGGCAGGATGCCCCGGTATACGAACACCTTACGGAAAAAAATTGGGGTTCTCCTCGTAATGTCCAATCAGACTATCAACCACATCAACGGGGAGACCTGCCGAGTTACCTGGGCCATCAAGAATAGCAAAAATGTTCTGACGGTTTTCAATAAACTGAACAGTCTCTTCAAACGGCAGTTCACGCCGGTCATCGGAATAATGAACCGTCAACGCTAACTTGTCAGGATAAACATATATCTTATCAATGAAATATTCCAGCAATTTGCGGCGCGTATCCGGGTCGTTGACATCCCCAATGAGGCCGTCCAGAAACTTGACAATATCATACAGCGTCAAGTCGCATTTCTTCCGGTTTTGTTCAGCCAGCAGAGCGTCGTTCAGCATACTTTTCTGGTTTTCAAGCACCTTCATACGCTCCGCCGTTGTATCATTGAAAATGCCCGCTTCAAGCGCCTTCATAATATTGGCAAGTTTGCTCTCGACATCTTTTAACTGGTTTTTGATAGACGCTTCATAGGCTCCGTTGTCATTGTTCTGGCTCTGATGATACGCATAGCACTTTTCGGCAATTAACAGCCGGAGGGCGGAGTTATGGGTGAGGTCATCCAGTATATAAAGGACGATTTTCTCAACAAGTCCTTTGCGCTGATTTTTCAGTGTGCAGGTATGTTTCCGGTGGTTCATACAGGAGTAATAGTAATACAGCCTGCCTTTCTTACCAGTGCCGCTTACACCTTGCAGCGTTCCACCGCAGAGGCCGCAATGGAGTTTGCCAGACAGCCAATAGTCCTCGATTTCAATTTCCGGGTGCAGCTTTTTAATTGCTCCCTTGCCGCCACGCTTGTTTGCTTCCAGCCTCGCCTGGGCTGCCTGGAACAGCTCATCGTCAATAATGCGCGGCATCCCGTCAGGAATAAGGACATCCCCGAATTTATATTCCCCGATGTATGCCCGGTGCGTTAAAATGTGGCGGAGTGCATTAACGGTAAACTTATTCCCACGGTTTGTCTTTATCCCGGATTCATTGAGGCCATTGCAGATTTTCTGCATGGGGATGCCCTCGGCATATTCCTTGAAGATACGGCGCACGGTCGGGGCTGTGCTGTCGTCAATCTCATACTTTTGGTCTGGCTTTCCGATATAGCCCAATATCTTAATGCCGTTGTAAAGTGCGTTTTCAGCATTGTAAGTCATGCCGCGCACAACGTTTTTGCGGTGTGAAACGATGAAAGACGCCGCTATAGCCTCGTAGATAGATTCCATCAGGATTTGTGTCGCTTCATCATCATCCGGGATGGATTCGGCCACATAGACGATTTTCACACCGCACTCCCGCAGACGCTTCTTGGCAATAACGGCATCAATCCGGTCACGGGAAAGACGGTCGGTTTTCCAGAGTATCAAATAAGCAGGTCGCAGTTTCTCTACCTCATAGAGCATGAGTTGAAATGCAGGTCTATCATCTCTGGTTCCGCTGTACGCAGGGTCGTCATATTCCTTGATGATGTGATAGCCGTGATGCTTGGCGTATTCGTGTGCAGCGTCTTTCTGCTGGAGGATACTCACATCCCGCTGTGCGTCGGAGCTGTAACGATAGTAACAGATTGCATTCTTGCCGGGATTCTGAACAAATCTAGTAGCGGCTCCCATGTTATCACCTCCGGGGGTATAAACTGACTTTCATTATTAGAGGTAGGATTTATAAGAGGTCGTCTAGGCTTACCTCCCGCATGGCTGTAGCCATGCGGGAGGCTTCTCTTATTTATAGCTTTCGTCGGGCCAATAACCGAGTTCGTCCCAATACTCACTGTCCCAGGGGCCGTGCCAGCCCCAGCCGTGCCTGTCTGATTTTTTCTCCCTGGTGCAAGGCATCAACCCCCCTTTCATTAGCTTAATGTATATCCTTTCGGCAATTACTTGCCGGGGTTCGCTAATTATTTGTCGGAATCAAAAAATCCAGCGCGTTCCAACGCTTCCAGGATGACATCCGCCAAAATCCTGTTATTTTCCGCCGTGATTGCGGCGTTACTCCGCAGCGAGTTAGCGGATTTGCAATGCTTCGCCTCCATCATGGCTTTTTCAAGTTTCATTTCCCGCAGCGAGAGGCACGCCGTCAGGATTTGCTCTTGCTCTTCCTCGGTGAGGTTGCCCAGAGCTCCCGCGACGGTTTTAGTGGGGTTAAGAGATGCCACATAGGACATTTCCTTTGCCAAATTCAAGAGCATTTCCTGGCCCTGGTGGCTAAGTCCGGCAGCGGTAGCCATCAATTGTTGGATATTGACGGCAGTTTCATCAATTTCTCCGCCATTTTCAGCCTGATAAATCGCAAATTCCGTGTATGTGTCACGCTCCCCGCTCTCGTCCCTGCCGTATAGCTCCGCCGGGGTGACGCCTAGAGCCCTTGCGATTTTAGCGACCGTGGAGGGCTTTGGGTTGTACTTGCCCAGCTCGTAGGCACGTATATACGCATCGGCAGTCCCACAAGCCTGGGCTACTTGCTTTTGTGTGAGGCCCTTTTCCAAGCGGATTCTTCGGATGTTCTCGTTAACGGTCATACCTATCACCTCTCCTATATTATATAGTATAGCATATCTACACGCGGGAGTCAAGAAAGAAAGTATATTGTTGAGAAAGATTTTATTGAGACTCCAGCCATGGTGCTCTCTGGAGGAGACGAGGCAGCGGCAACAGAAAGAAATCAAATTGAACAGAAAGAAAGTATTGACAAATGGAGTGCGTGGTGGTATACTGGTGGTACGATAAAGAAAGATAGCTTTCTTTGTGTTTTGATTTATTTCTCACTAGGAGGTGGTGTTTTATGGCTGTCCCAATGGATTCGATTTTGTTGGCTGCCGTCGACAATTGGCTGTTGGCAAATCCGCAAGGCCGTACGCCAAATCGCGAAAAAATTAAAGAAGAAATTGTCAATCAAACCCGGATAATTATTGACATGCAAAATGCTCTGTTGTCCAAGACAACGAAGATGAAAGTGCCGGATAGATTGACGAACGTTCAGATTGCGCGAATCATCGAACTTGTGGAGCCAGTGGTTTGTATCTCGGCTGGGAAGCACGACGACGAGGAAACCGAGTTTGATTTGCTCGGCGTCTATGAGTATGACGGGCCGAACAAAGGCATTTATAATACTTCTGAAAAAGCGTTAAAACAAATCATTAGGTATTATAACTTCGCGGCAGTCGAGCGGGATATGGAAGAAGTTAAGCAAATGCTTCGATTGCTGCTTCCACGGAAACGCCGCTGCATGGACCGGGACTTAATTGCCGTCAACAACGGCATATTTGATTATAAAAACAAAGTTTTATTACCATTCGGCCCAGATAAAATTTTTCTGAGTAAGTCTCGGGTCAATTACAATCCGAACGCCTCGAACGTTACGATACATAACCCGGAAGATAATACAGATTGGGACGTGGAATCCTGGATGCTCGGGCTCTCTGACGACCCAGGAATTGTGAATCTTCTCTGGCAGATTTTGGGCGCGATTATCAGGCCGTTCGTGCGCTGGAACAAATCGGCATGGCTCTACTCCGAAACGGGGAACTCCGGCAAGGGGACGCTCTGTGAGCTTATGAGAAACCTATGCGGGCGAGGCAGTTATGCCAGCATTGCGCTGAGCGATTTCAGCAAAGACTTCATGTTAGAGCCGCTGATTCATTCCAACGCCATTATCGTCGACGAGAACGACGTCGGGATTTTTCTTGATAAAGTAGCCAATTTAAAAGCAGTCATTACGAACGATGTGCTTTTAATCAACCGGAAGTTCAAGAAGCCTGTCAGCTATCAGTTTTTTGGCCTGATGGTGCAATGCTTGAATGAATATCCGAGAATCCGGGACAGGTCAGAGAGCCTCTACCGCCGACAATTGTTTATTCCGTTCGACAAATGCTATACGGGTATTGAGAGACCCTACATTAAAGGAGATTATCTGTCCAGGCCGGAAGTCCTGGAGTACGTCTTGTTCAAAGTGCTGAACATGAACTATTACAAGCTGTCTGAACCCGCCGCCTGTAAGGCGATGCTGGACGAGCTTAAAGTGGCTAACAGTCCGGTCCGCGAATTTACAGAGGATATGCTTCCGCAATGCCAGTGGAACCTGCTACCGTTCACCTTTCTTTACGATTTGTATAAGTCATGGCTCGTCAAGGTCAATCCGGTAGGGTCTGCATTGAGCCGCAACTTTTTCAAGCGGGAGTTAATTGCCGCCATATCGGGAAATCCTGAATGGGTGTATGAGAACAAGCAAATCGCGTCGAAAAACCGGATGGACCGCCCGGAGCCCTTGATTTTGCGCTACGATTTGAAAGACTGGAAGAATCCGATGTACATGGGGACGGATGTAAGTCAACTCTGCCGACCGCAACTATGCACGTCATATCGTGGCTTACAGCGTAAGGTGCCTACTACGACCGTCACCGGCGTATTACCCACTGTTGTTTGTAACGGGCCCATGTACAGCCCAATGGAAAATACAGGGAATAGATAAATTAGAGGCGTCCGCTCTGGTGGACGCCTTTAATATCTGAAAATCCAGAAATTTGCAACATTTTGGGAGAAAACCCATTAACACTTTTGGAGAGTGAAAAGTGTTAACGAGGGCTGGGGACAATACAAATTGGATAGTTCAAATCGAGAGGCGGGATTTCAGCGTCCAGTTTTAACACTTTTCGCTTCAATACGCCTCAAAAGTGTTAAAGGATAAAACCCTACAGCCGCAATGGATACAGCCTGAATAGCTAATCAGCGTTAACACTTTTCAAAAAAAGTGTTAACGTATGAAACCTTACGCTCCCAATGGATTGATGGATTTTTTAACACTTTAACACTTTTTTAATATAAAGTATATAGAAATCTACTTTTGAATACAATGTGTATTAAGATAGAATGTAGAGCCAGGACTTGAAAAAAAGTGTTAAAATGTTAAAGGAAAAATCTCGAACTTTTCTTCTAAGTTTAATTTCAACGTGTATTCCTCCCCCCTCTTTCTCATTCTGGGTGTATTAGGGGGGACGCTGGCCCCTGCTGCCCCTGACGGCGGAGAGCCGTCAAACACCCCTGGTATCTGCCAGTTCTACGATTCAGATTATTCCCCCCCGGCTGTATCTGCTCCCGTCGCCTGGGGCCGGGGGGCCGAAAAAAGCGGCCCCCTGGGCCGCTCCAGGCCCCAGGCGGGAGGAGCGGAGCCCGCAGCCCGCCCAGAGCGGCCAACCGACCGAGGGACGAGGGAGGGCAGGACGCGGGCGGGGCCGTCCTGGGGGGACCCGCCGAGGCTCTGGCGCAGAAGGGCCGGGAGGGAGCCCGCTGTGGCGCGGAGGGTGGGCCCTGGGACCACCCGGAGCAGCCCGAGGGCGACCGGAGGACCGAGTGCCGGAGCCGTCCGAGCCGCCCATAGGGCGTAGCGAGGCGAGTGGGGGGCCGGGACGGCGGCGGAGCGACGGGTGAGCGCAGGCGGCGATAGCCCGAGGCCAACGGAGCCGGGGGCCGGAGGGCCACGGCGGAGAGGCGACCGCATGGCGGGCGGGCCGTAGCCCCGGAGCAGCGGCGGTCCGTAGCCAGCGGCCCCCCTCCGTGGGGGCCGGGGGCGGAGGGCGGAAGCCGATGCGCAGGGGGCCGACGGGCGCGAACATTCCTTTGATGTTCCGCCCGGAGGTCCGCCAGGACCGAGGACGGAACAAGGGAGCCAACGATGGGGCGCGGCGACATGGCCGGGCCTACGCCCGGCCATGATCGCCGCGCTCCCTGAGTGCTCCCTCGCCGCGCGGATTGGCAAGTTCGCAGTCAGCCAATGCGGAGAAGCAGACAGCTTCGCCATGGGCCGCAAAAAAATATGGCCCCTGCTGTTGGATTATGGGTCAGCATTTCGGTCGTTCTGAGTTTAAAGCTATAAAAAATGTGTGGATTTTTAATCCCAGATTGAACGTTGTCTATACGTTGCCCATATCGAAGGTTGCGCCGGAAGTTATTATGGAAGTTGAAGGCATGGTTATAGGTTATTGAGCGTTAGTGAAATTGTTTATATTGAGGTGTGATTCATGAATGTTTTGGAGAAAGCGATGCGTGACCCTAATAGTCTGGCTGATGAGAAGTTTATTGAGGCGGCTTTGTCAGAATTGGAATCTGATATTGTCTATATCGAGCAGCACAATCTGGTTAATCTTGTGGGAGACAGGGCGGATTTTGATAGAGCTCGTCGTGATTGGCGATTACTGACAAAGTTGCAGGTTGCGTGGGCAATGTCTAATTGGCGGGCCAGCATACGTAAACGATATATAGTGTAATAAAAAATTTGGCCGACGGTTTTGCAACCGTCGGCCATTGTGTGTGATTTTATGCTTAGTCGGGATATGCGGTGTAGAAGTGATAGTCCCAGGGGTCATCGTATTTGATGGGGTCGTAGTTTGCAAGGCCAAAGACAAGCTTGTTGCCGCCGCCATTGATGTTGGCGTCAATCGTCGTGAGCATATTGGCGATGCCATTGATATTTCCCCGGTCGTATACGATGGCTACATGCATTGCTTTACCATTGGGGTCTACGTGGATGAGCAGGTCGCCGGGTCGGGCAGCATCGTAGCCTCCGGAGACGGGTCGAAGCGTAGCGTTCTGACCGAACACGGCATCGAATACGCGAGCTGCACCGCCTCCGCAATCTCTACTGGTGCTGATGGCTAAATTCGAACCGCTGATTCTGTATCGATTGGTGACGCTTCGAATTGCGCTTTTCCCGCCCTGACTGTAGGGACCCATATCTTTTTTGTTCCACTGGGCCTTGAGGTCGTTCAGAATGGCGAGAACGTTGGCTTCGGTGATGGGCTTACCGTTGGTTAAAACGTTGCCAGCGGGAGTCTCGGGAGTTTCAGGCTTGGGGTCAGGAGTAGGAGTAGGAGTTTCAACCGGCTTGGGGTCGGGAGTGGGCTCAGGCTTGGGCTCGGGCTTCTGAGAAGTTCCGTCGTCGAACTGGTCGTTGTCCTTGTCGCCGGTGACAGGCGCGTACTGAGCCATGCGCTGGATGACAATCGCAGCCTGTCCGCGGTTCATGATGTTCGTTCCGACGAAGCGGCCGTCAGAGTAACCAGAGATAATGCCCAGAGCGTATACGTTCTTTACGGCGTCCTGATACTGGCTGGGGATATTCTTATAATCCGTAATCTTGGACTGGATGGCCGTCTTCTGGCTGGCGCTGGCGGCAAAGCCCTTGGCCTGCATAATATTGGTCATCATTTGGGCCATGTCGTACCGGTTGATGCCGGTGCCCATGGTGGATGCGTTGTTGAAGGACCAACGGAAGCTGGTATTGTTCAGAGTACCGTTGGCAGACAGCGTCATGTTGGTCGGGCCAAACGTGCCGTATTCCTTCTTGTACCAATCAGTGTCGTACTTGGCAATCTGGTCAGCGTAGAATCCGCGGGCCAGCATAGCGCAGAAATGGCTCTTGGCTACAGTCTTGGCGGGCTGGAAGGTTCCGTCGGCATAGCCGTTGACGATACCCTTTCCGGCGCAGTACATGATGCCCTTGTAGAACGTGTGCGTGGTCGGAACATCAGAGAAGCTAATGGTCAGCGCGACTTCATCCTGGATGGTTTCGACCTGGGTAGTCTGATTTTCAGGCTGAGTCTCAGGCTGAGTCTCAGTCTCGGCATCGCGGGCCCGCATGATAGCGTCCACCAGGGCCTTGACGATTTCCTGGTCCTCGGGAGTTAATTCGTCCAGGTCCGGAAGCTCATAGGTGCCGTCCCAATCGGCATACAGGTTCGCGATTTCTTCCAGGTCAGAACCGGTCTCAGCCGCAAAGGCAGGGACGGCCAGAGACAGCGCCATAACGAGTGTGAGCATGGCCGTAAGAATACGGCGCAGAGTTTTGGAATAACTCATGATTTGATTACCTCTCTTAGTTTTTCTCACGGCAAATTTGGGGAACAGGGCTGGGGGCGTTTCCGCCCCCTCCTGCTTGCTGGGGATGCGCGGGGCTTGCCGTGAGGAAAACAAAATCGTGCCGTGCGGACGCAATTATCCCAACACGACACGACTATACATAGCACACACATCGGTTTCCCCTCTTGCCAAAGATTCCAGCAGAGGGTATAATATGGCCGTGGTGCGAATTTCATCGTTGTGTGGACAAGGCACTTTTGTCCGCATAGGTCATGGGGGGCGGCAACCCCTCATGACCACCGCACTATTAAGTTTTCCTCGTTTGTTATTGTACGCTTCTAATTATAAAATGGCAAGCCCCTATTTATATAAGATTTGCAAAAGACAGACGCCTCCCCCTGGTTCGCTCCAGGCGGGGCGTCTTTTTTTTGCACCTCTTAAACAAATATAGTCTTTTGGCCCCGCCCCTGCCGGGGCGGGGATAGGTGATAGTCTTTCTCGGGTCCGGCCCCTGCCGGGGCCGGAATACACTTCGTAGGTTCGGGAAGGGTCAAAATGGAACCAGCGGGCCAAATGGAGGCCAAAATGGAACCATCGGCAGAAGAAAGGAGGACGAGAGGCTGGCAGGCCATGGAACAGGGCCGGAACGGGCAGGTGCGTCACACCCCCTTATGCTCTTCCGGGATTTTTGAGGGGTTCCGGGTCTCTGAGCCCGGCATCGCAGGAAGCCCCAATAAATTATTGGCAAAACGATGTGTAACTCGGGGTGCCGGGAGGAGTGTAACATCCTTACACTTTGTTACACTCCGCTCTTGCTTCGCCTCATTTATCAGCAGATTTGAGAGGACAAAAGTTACACAAGTTTAGCCCCCTCGTGACGCCGTGTGTAACTCGCTGTGCCGGGAGGAGTGTAAGAAAGTGTAACAGCCTTACACTTTCTTACACTCCGGGTTTTACGCCCAAAATGGAACCAGCGGCCAAATGGAGGCCAAAATGGAACCATTCCACACGGAGCCCACTCAGGGACCTTTGTGATCGCCATGGGGGCCTACGGCCCCCATGGCGACCACAAAGGCTTCTTTTGCCCCCAGCCCGTCCAGGCGCGTTAGATGTACTCGTCCCCAAAATATAGCCCCGGATACGAGGCTCGCTCGTCATCAACCTCTATCTCAGGATATAATGGATATTCCCTCAGGCTGTATTTCTGAACCTGCAAGGGGGCCGCGCCGCGCTCGAAAAGCCATGCGCAGTCCAACGGCATCTGTAATACGCTCGTCATGGACTTGTTGGCCCTGGTCGCGATATACCGGGCCGTCTCCACGTCCTGGCCTCCCAGGTATAGCAAGTGGTCGCAGTTGTTGACAATCGTCATGGCCTTATGGTGCCCGTAGCTGGCTTCAAGTTGAGATAGGCTTTGCAAGATGATGCTGACAGAGATTTCGCGGGACCGGATGACGGAAGTAATCCGGTCAAAATCAGGGATACAGGCATCAGCGGCAGCGGCAAAATCATCCAGAATTAGCCTGACGGGGACTTTCAGACGGCGTTTCTGTTGTGCATCCGCGCTGCTGCAAAGGACTTGCAATGCCTGGGTGTACAGCAATGCCGCGATACGGTCCATGCTACGGTCTGTATCGGAAATGCGGAGGAAAACCGCAGTCTTGCGCTCCCCAATATCGGGCAGGTTGATTTTCTGTGGGTGGTCCAGCAAGAACTGTGGCCCGGAGAAGGTAAAAGTCGATAGTTTTTCCGCCAAAATTCCCTGGATGCTGGCATAAGTCCTGTCCGCTGCCTTGGTCAAGCTGAACATTTGATATTGTACCGCCGCAAGGCACTCGGGGTCTATTTCTACCAACTCCTTCATAAGCTGGTCGAAGTGGCCTGTGCCCATCTCACGGAAAAGCCGGGTCACGCTGTCCATGGTGCGCTCTCTCTCCGGCAACCGCTCCATGACATAGGCAATCATACAGGCCAGCATGGACCGGGCCGCAAGGTCCCAAAACGGGTCCCGCAAGTCCCCCGTGGGCACCAGCGCCGCCGCCACGGTCATGACGTCTTGCTCGTTGCAGCGGCCATTTTCCATGCGGATGTAGTCCAGAGGATTGTAGCCGTAGGGGCTGGATATACAGTCGGTCAGATTGATTTCTTGGATGGTATAGCCATGTTTTTCCAGGCTCTCCCTGCTTTGCTGGCAGAGGTCCCCCTTGGTGTCCGTAACAATCAGGCTCTCGCTGGCCCGGAGGATATTGGGCAGCACGTAGCTACGGGTCTTGCCCGCCCCAGAGGGGCCTATAATCAGGTCGTTGTTATTGAGGCCCGTGGACCATGTATCATTGCTCACGGCCTGGTCGCGGGCCAGGATGCGGTATGTTTTGTTGTACATTTTGGTCCCCCTATTAGAAATGGTCGACTACACGGTCCGCCAGCCCCCAGGCTACGGCCTCGGAGGCGTTGAAATAGCAGTCCGTAGCCGTCTTTTCCAGCACCTCTTCCAGGCTACGGCCCGTATGCCTAGCCAGGATTTTGCCCACCGTCTCACGGGTCTGCATCAGGTCCTTGGCAACACTGTTAATTTTTAAGGCGCTGCCGCCCAGATTACCAGCAATCAACGGGTCGTGTATCAGGACCCGGCCATGGGGCAGGATTTCCCGCGTTTGTCCTGCTGTGAACAAAAGAGCCGCCATACTTGCCGCAATGCCAATACACACGGTTTTGACCGGGCAGGATACGGCTTGCATGGCATCATACACGGCAAGGCCGCTGCTGACCTCCCCGCCGGGGCTGTTGAGATACAGGGTGATTTCCGCAGTAGGGTCCTCCAGGGCCAGAAAGTGCAACTGGACAATGATGCTGTTGGCGGCTTCGCTGTCGATTTCTCCGGTGCAGTAGATTTCCCGACGCCGAAAAAGTTCGTCCTGGAGGGGAATACAGGCGGTTCCCTCGCAAGTTTCTTTAATGATGTTCGGTATTCCCATATTCCCTCACTTTCAGTTACACAAAGTGGCGAACGGCTCCACGAGAATCTTATACAGCATGTCCGTTCGTTGTGGTGATTCCGAGTGGCAGATTTCATATACTGCCTCCCGAAACAAGTCCCGATTCTCGGGCACATGCGGCAGGATGCAGTCCCAATATACGCTCACAAAACGCCGGTCCCCCGTGAGTTTGAATACACCTTGGAAAAAGCGCCGAATCGGCATACGGTGAAGGTTGTACGGAGGCCCCGCCAGTGTGTGCAGCCCCTCTAACCGGGTGACGAGGGATACCCGAACCTGAGTATTACGCTCCGGTTCGCAGCGTGGGAGTAATCCGGAATCTTTACGGTAATACGCCTCGTCTATCCGCGCGACGGGCGCGGCCAGGATGTTGACAACATCGGCCAACTCCTCCGGCGTAAGCTCACTACGTCCTAGCCGGTCGGCAATCTCGCGGGCCGTTGCCTGATAAGACAGGTCCTCACGGGTCCCTGTAATGATTTGCAGGTCGCAAAAAATATCGTAGCCCCCCAGGTATCTTACGATAGGCATACGGGCCATGGAGCGTATCACGGCACCGTCATACTCCGGGTGCGCCGCCCAATTATCCGCCAGATTGCCCAGGCGTTCGTGGAGAGCGATTAGCTCAATCTCCATGCCTGTCCTCCTGGAGGCGGACAAAAGGCAGGACAATCCCGCGCTCCGTGCTTTCACCGCAGAAGCAATGGCCGCAGTATTGCCAGATACCGTCCCGGCCCTCGGTTACGCGCCGGAAGGTAGCATACGTCTCCCGGTATCTCCTCGTGTCCGGGTCCAGCTTGGTACTGTACGGCTCTCCCATTTGAGCACATGCGGAGGACATACAGGCCGGGGGCAGACAGTCCATGGCGTCGTCTACTACGGCCTGGGAGACATAATCGCCTACCTGGGCTTTCCCATAGTCGAACGTGTCCGGGGTGTATACTTCTTTTCCGTTGTAGGTCATGTTTTTTTACCCTCTTTTCTTATGAAAAGTTCAGGGGAGGCAGCTGCCTCCCCCTTGTATCTGGTTTTTACGCCGCCTTGCGCTTGCGGCCCTTGGCCGGAGCGGGTTCGTCCTCCTCCGGGATGTAGCCGGAGTCCTCCGGGGTATATTCATAGCGGTTTTCAGCAGCTGGCGCGGCGGGCTTGGAGTCGGCAAAATAGACGCTTTCCGCAACAATTTCCACGCTGACGCGCTTGTTGCCGTCGCGGTCGGTCCAATTGCGGGTCTGGAGCCGTCCATCCAGCACGACCCGGCGGCCTTTTTCAAAATAGCCGCAGAGAAAATCAGCGGCACCCCTCCAGGCTACGACGTTGAAAAAGTCCGTCTCACGCTCTCCATCCTGGTCGGCGTAGTTGCGCTCCACGGCGATACGGGCATTGCAGACAGAAATCCCGTTGGCAGTCTTACGGAGCTCGGGGTCAGCGCAGAGACGTCCCATGATAGTAATCTTGTTCAGCATAATTTTTTACCTCACATTCACAAATTTTAGAGCTATTCACTCTGTTCATCAAAACACCTGACGCCCGCTTTACGGGCGTCCTGGATGTCCCCCGATAGCCGTATTTGCCTCTGGGGATGATACAGGGTCATGTCTCGGGATTCCCCGGACTTCTGTCTACCTTTTGGGCGTATTCGCGCCTCGCCAGGAGAGGGCAAAACGACCCTGGGGGAGTGGATCGCCCGCCTCCGGCGGGCGGTCCACTCTCCCAGGGTGCCACACGAGGGTGCAGCCCTCGTGTGTATTCGGTAGGCGGTCCAGGTATCCTATTACGTAGATTTCATAATCAACGAGCAAGCCTTTGCGAGGCCGTGCCGGAGCCGTTTGTCCGCATTGATGTCCTCCGGTGTGTAGCCCAGGGCTTCCAGGGTGTCAGAGAGGTCCATGGTGTAGCTGTACTCGTGGTTATCCAGTTCGCAGCGAAACATTTCGCAGATAAACCCGTCGCCGGTCTGGTCTGCCGCAATGGCAGCGGCAAGTTCTGCCTCATGTCGCGCTGTGGTAGTGTGGAGCAGGTCAGCGTCTTTTTTCTGCACAAACCCGCCGTAGCCAATGGAGCAGATTTTGTCCTGGTCCTTTTCGGGGTCCAGGCCCCAGCCCTGCATCATTTCTCGGAATTGCTTCTGATTAAAGGCAAAGCCCAGGGGCAGCGCATTAAATTCCTTCTGCTGACGGTCCCGCAGTTTTCGATACTCATTCATTTGTGTTTCCTCCTCCTTTCAACACTCGCTCTGGATGCCGTAAATGTCATCCACGAAGTAGGCTCCGGCAAATGGGTTGAAGATAGCCGTACAGAGGATACCCTTGTACTCGGCCAGATACAGGTTGTCCCCGATGGTCTTGACTATCTCTGCGTCGCCTAATACATGGCGGTTATGCTCTTGGTCTTTCAGGCTATGGATATACGCCGTTACTTTCATAGCATGTTGCCCTCCTTTGCAAGATTAGTCGGAAATGTCCCTGGCGTCCTGGTAAGGACGCAAAAATCCGCTGGCCCACAACAGGACCAGCGGAATAAAGCGATTCAATTTATTTGATTGACTATTGCAAAAAAGACGCAAAAAAGAGCCGGTTTTCTTACCCGCTCCCACAAAATCACTATCGTTCCATCAGCCCAAACCAGATAAACGCCTCTTGAATTGCCGCCTCTTTCTCCGGGCGCAGTTTAGGGATATAATGCCCTTCGACACCCGCATAACCCTTATACTCAGTCTTGGCAAGCCCGCATTTTTCCTTGGCTTGCGATATGCTAAGATTGCTGACATGGAAGCCGTACTTCTGCTTAACCCATGCCTGAATCTCTTTATAAGTGGCACATTTACTTTGTAGGCGTGTGCCGTCCTCATAGTCGTCTGTTTGAACTATGAGGACGAACACATTACGATACACCGCCAGACTGGCTTTTGATATGGTGTTCGTATACCTAACGTTTGGTGGAGGTGGCGGGAGTTGAACCCGCGTCCGAAAGCACTTAAACGGGACTTTCTCCGGGCGCAGACGGTTATTGCGGAGGTCTCTCTCCTCCCGTTCCCCTTCCTGACGGCAAGCCGTCACGCCGGTCAGGTCAGGTGAGCTTCATCATGTGTGGTACGGGCAAAGCTTACCGTACGCACATTTACCGCTAAACGACGCCCTTCCCGGTTCGCGGTCCTCCCGGGTCGGACGGCTGCCTTAATTAGGCAGCAACAGCAACAGTGTTGTTGTTATTTAATTTATAATTGCCCGTTTTATGGCGGTCAGGCGCCGCCGCCCGCTGGTCCCGCCTCCATACCCCCGTCGAAACCCTTACACCCCCGTCTTGATTCGGGCAGCATCCGCGCCGCTTGTTCCCGCCGTCCTCCGGCTTCCGGAACCGCGCTCCGCCTCTTTGCCCCTGTTTCTGCGCCGCAGGGCGCGGCGTCCATCCTGGGCCGATTGGGTAGAAAGCTCTTATACTATAGCACATTCCCGTGTCGAAATGTGTTACGATTTCGTAACAGTTTGCAGGGGTGGTCCCTTTCACGCCGGCGGGGCCCGGGGATGCCGTTTTCCGGGCCCAAGGGCTTCCCTCCGCCTGAACACCGGCGGTCTCCGGATTCTCCGGCGGAGTTTGAAGCGGCGCTATTTGGCCCTCTGCTTTCTGCCGGAGGAAGATCTCCGGAAGGCCTCCCCGGATCCCGCGGCGGTCCGGAGCAGGGCCATCAGGTCTCTCCCGCTGCGGAAGCATGCCGTCCAGCCGGTCCCGCAGATTTGAACCTCGCCCTGCATGCCGCCGCGCTGGCGGCGGCGGACCTGTATGGTCACGGCCTGCAGATCGCCACGCCGGATGCCTGTCGCGCCGTTTTGAAATATCCAGACCGGAGTGGCCCGCACCACCTCCGCCGGTCCCGGCTCCGACGCCGGACGGCCGGTGGCCTCCATCTCCTTCTCCATCTCGGAGATCAGCTCCTCCAGTCTCTGGAACCTCCGGGGCGTCTCGCTGCAGGCCGACCAGAGCGTTCCGCAGTCCCTGCCGGAAAAACGGACCAGGAAGCTGGCGGGACCGCCGGAGAGGGCCCGGTTCCGTTCCGCGTACTCTATCCATCGTGTCTCCATAACCATCTCCCCTGTCCGAGGTCCTTGCCAAAAAGTACACATTTTGACAGCCGCTGTTTTTTTCATTATAGCATGGAGTATTTTGCTTTTTCAAGAGCTTCTGAGAAGAAATCACAGGTCCTTATGGAATGTTTTTCCTGTATTTGGAAGAACCGGCTCCTGTCAAAATGTGTACATTTTGACAGCCGCCCTTTTCTGCCCGGCTACCGCCTCAGCCGGTAGCTTCGCAGACGGCGGTAAAATGTCGCCTCGCTCATGCCGCACTGGGTCAGAGCCTCCGCCAGGGGCAGGCGCTTTTCCTCCCACGCCCTCACGATGGCGGCGAAGTTCTCCGGCGGCGACAGCGGCGGCCTGCCGAAGCGGACACCCCGGGCCCGGGCCGCCGCAATGCCCTGCTCCTGCCGTTTCCGGATGTTCTCCCGCTCGTTCTGCGCCACAAAGGACAAAATCTGAAGAACCAGGTCGGCAATGAACGCGCCCATCAGGTCCCTGCCGTTCCGGGTGTCCAGAAGGGGCATGTCGATGACGCAGATATCCACGCAGAGGTCCTTGGTCAAGAGCCGCCACTGATTCTGTATCTCCACATAATCCCGCCCCAGCCGGTCGATGCTCAGCACATACAGCAAATCCCCCGGCCTCAGCCGCTTCACCAGCCGTTGATACTGAGGACGCTCAAAATCTCTGCCGGATTGCTTGTCCATGTAAATGTCCTCCTCCGGGACCAGCCGCTCCCGCAGGGCGATCACCTGCCGGTCCTCGTTCTGGTCCGTGCTGGATACGCGAATGTATCCATAGGTTTTTCCTGGCATGGATGTTCCTCCTGTTCCATTGGGCCTCGTTTGAGAACGGTCTCGGCGCTTTGCGCACGCAGTCCCATTGTACAGGACGCGGCTTCGCCTGTCTCCGCCCCCGCCGGCCCCGGGACGCCGGCTCCGTGTCCCCCGGCGTCCCGGCGGAACCCCGGTCCCCCAAAGGACAGAGGGGGTTCCTCCTTCCCGGCCCTGCGTTCCCGCCCGGAAAAATTAACGAAATCTTAACAAAATGAGTTGATTTTCCTGCCCGGAGGGGATAATCGCCTCTTGCGTTTCCGGTTAGTCCATGCTATACTACCTTCGACAGGTGCCATAACCCTGTCAGGCCCGCCGCTCCGGCGGCTGGGGCCGCATAAAAAAATGGAGGCTGCCGTGGCCTTACCACGCGTCGTTTTGCCGTGCTCTGCGGCCTCCCGTATCAGTCTGCTCCCCGTGAGCGGACCAAGGGGCTGACAGAGAGGCGCAGCGTTTTCGGCGCCGTCTCCGCTGGACTGCGGATGCGGTGTTTTTCTCTAACCTCCTCCGGCGGCTCCAACAGACCGGCGGACCGCCTGCCGGAAAGGCGGCGGCTGCGGAGCCAGGTTTCCCGCCCGCAGCCCTATGGAGGATGATATGCCGCAAATCTCAACGTCCCGCTCTACCATGAGCGCCCGCCGGCTGGCCGCCGCCGGGCTGATTGCCGCCGTCTATGCCGCGGCCACCCTGCTTCTGCCCATCCCTCAGTACATGGGCGTGCAGTTCCGGGTGGCGGAGGCCATGACGGTGCTGCCCTTCCTCTTCCCGGAGGCCATTCCCGGGCTGGTGGTGGGCTGTTTTCTGGCCAATTTCCTGGGCTCCCCCATCATGCTGGACTGGCTGTTCGGCACGCTGGCGACCCTTCTGGCGGCGCTCTGGACCCGCCGGATGCCCAATGCCTGGCTGGCGGCGCTGCCCCCGGTGCTCTGCAACGCCGCCATTGTCGGCGCTGAGATCGCCTGGTTCACCGTCCGGGAGACCGGCGGCGCTTTCTGGACGGCTTATGCCCTCACGGCCCTCTCTGTGGGCCTCGGGGAGGCGGCGGCCTGCTATGCCCTCGGCATTCCACTTCTGCGGCTCCTGCCCCGGATCCCCTCTCTCCGGGGCCGGCTGGCGGCGCGGGGTTAGCAATACCCCCTTCCGCGCCGATAAAAAAAGCGCTCCGGCGGTTTATCCGCCGGAGTCTTTTTGTTTCCGCGTTTCGGTCTGGTGGTTGAAGGGGCTGGTACCACGCGGATGAATGTCTGGTGCTTCCGCCGGGGGAGGAATCCCCCGGCTCCCCTCTTTTTTGTGTCGCGTTTCGGCCTGGTGGTTGAAGGAGCTGGTACCACGCGGACGGAGAAAGGGCGGAAGGGGACAGAGCCCCTCCCCTACAGATCCCTTACCATCAAATATCCCGCCGCCTTTTGGTCCGGCAATTGAACGAACCGGTTCCGCCCGTCTGTCAGGAACCGACTCCAAAAGTCCGCCGCCGGGCCGTCAGCTCCGCCAATGCCAGCGCCAGCAGGGCGGCGGCGAAGAAAACGGCGGTCTCCCGGAGCAGCATCCCCGGGATCGTCTCCACAGGCGCGTCCAGATTCAGGCTGTGCATCATTTCGCTGTACGCAATCAGGGAGAACATGGCCGCCAGCGCCGACGCCATGGAGGGCAGAGTGTTGGCCCTTTGCTCCAGCAGCCGGAGCAGCCCCCCGGTGAGCACCGGCAATTGCATCAGGAACAGCAGGGTAAACAGACCTTCCAGCACCAGCCCCGCCGGGAAATTTCCCCAGGGAATGTCACCGAACAGGAAGCTCCGATAGACCGGACCCGCCTCCGTCATCACCGTGCGGATCAGCAGCGCGGTATAGCTCCAGACCATCAGCCCCGCGCCGGACAGGGCCAGCAGCAGGGAGCAAAGCAGCGTCCGGCCCTCGGCCCGGTCCGGCTTCCCCGCCGGGGGCCGCTTCCAGGCCAGCAGAATCAGACAGAGCAGAGCGGCGGCGGGCCAGAGCCGGTGAACGGTCCAGCCTCTGTAGCTTCCACGTGTCAGGATATAGACGCCTCCCAGGACATGGGCCGATACCAGTGCCCCGGCCAGACTGCCCAGCCGGTCCTGTCCCCCCTGAGTCAGCCGGGGCAGAGGCCGGGCGGTCCACAGCGCCCCCAGCCCCATCCACAGCAGAACCATCAAGTCCGACGGGCCCAAGCTGTCCTGAAGCTGAGGCACGTGACGCAGCAGAGGCCCCCAGTGGAGGCAGAGGAACATCCCGGTCTGCCCAACAGCCAGCAGAGGCAGGTTCCGGACGCTCCGGCGGAATGTCCGGTACAGCCCCAGGGCAAACAGCGCCAGCTGTGCCAGGAACAGCACCGTGGCGAAATGCAGCATGGCTTTCCCCAGCGGAGTTCCGGAGAGGGGCAGGGCCCCGCTTACCAGCGGCAGGCCCGCCGACAGCACGGCCAGCAGTCCGGCGGCCAGGAGCAGGCGGCGGTCTGCCTTCTCCATGGGATGTTTCTGCGCGGCGGAGAGCAGGGCGCAGGCTGTCAGCACGGCGGCGAGCCAGAAGAAGTGCGCGGGGTCCAGCCCCCAGGGTCCCGCCAGCAGCCTCTGAAGCCCCGCCAGGCATTGAATGCCCACCAGGAAGCAGCCCGCCGTCCCCTGGAACAGCAGCCTCCGCCGTATTTTCCTTGCTGTGTCCAGGGCCCGGCGCTCCAGCCCCGCGCCGGAGAGGATGGACTCCCGCAGCCGCCGGGCTTTTTCGGTGCAGGCGGGGCAGTCCTCCAGATGGGCCTCCACCAGGCGGCGGCTGGAGTCGGTGCAGAGCCCCTCCAGATAGGACGGCAGCAGGTCGTCCACCACGCCGCAGTCCACAAAATCATCAAGCTTCCTCATGTCCGGCCTCCTGAATCAGTTTTTCCTTGGCCCGGTAGAACGTCACCCGGGCCCAATTTTCGCTCTTACCCAGAATGCCTCCGATTTCCTTGAAGGGCAGGCCCTCCAGCGCCCGGAGATACACCGTCTGCCGCATAAGCGGCGGCAGACCCTCCAGACGCTCCAGCACCTCCGCCAGCTCCACCCGGTGAAGGGCCTGTGCCTCGGTGTCGCAGGGGGCGGGAATGGTCTCGTCCATGGCCTCCGGGACTCTGCCGCCCTGCTTCTCCAGGTGCTGCCAATAGAGGTGCCGGGCAATCTGGCAGAGCCAGGTGGAAATCCTGCACTCCCCCCGGAAGCGCTCCAGAGACTGGAAGGCCTGGAGAAAGGTGTCCTGGGTCAGGTCCTCCGCCAGGGCCTCGTCCCGGCAGGCGGAGAGGAGAAAGCGGTAGACCAGCTGCCCGTAGACCTCATAGAGCTCTTCCAACGCCTCGCCCCCTTCCCCTGTTGCCGGCACGCAAAACCGGTCTGCGCGGATGTTCAAGTGCGCTTACTATATGAGTCGGATTTTCGGGGAATTCGTTACAGCGGTGAAACAAAAAAACGCCCCGGTGGGAGCCGTTCCCACGGGGGCCGCTTTCGCGGGGAACCAAAGAGGCTTTGCCTCTCTGGACACTCCACCAGAGGGGGAGACTCCCTCTGGATTCCCCCATGACGGGGGATTTTAAGGGCGTGAAAAGTAGTCCGTACCTCGTTTCAAAAACTCCCGTCATCGGGGGGATTCAGGGGGGTGTCCCCCCTGACGGGGATTCCAAAGGGGCTGGCCCCTTTGGGCCCCCGCGGCAGTGGTTCCCCG
>ERZ808040.231-NODE-231-length-55975-cov-5.562453_pt1 | contig 55975 bp, 57 predicted proteins | sample MGYA00380191_ERZ808040 | MGnify/ENA primary metagenome ERZ808040 (study PRJEB31490, sample SAMN06133395) | mouse gut metagenome | isolation source: J6 | host: mice | place: China: Chengdu | collected 2015-05 ...
ATTATCCTTCTGTCTAATCAAAAAAGAATAAGTCTGTAAGCTGTTTTTCTTGCTTACAAACTTATTATACGAGGAGCGAAGCATTATGCCACTTATTATGCCTATTAAGGATTTACGTAACACAACCGAGATTTCAAATATCGCACACAAGGAACAGGAGCCTATTTTTATTACCAAAAACGGATATAGTGACCTGGTTGTAATGAGTAGTGAATTGTATGATAAATTTGCAAGAATGAACCGCATTGACCAAGCTATTTTCGATTCCGAGCAGGAAATTGTTAACGGAGCAGAAACAGTTGACGCAGAGATAGTTTTTGCCGAATTGGAGAAAAAACATTTTGGAAAAATACAAGGTAAAGTTTAACCCTAGAGCTATCCGTGAATTAGATCACATATACGAATATATTGCAAATGAGAAATTGGCTCCTGAAAATGCCAAAGGACAAGTTGATCGTATTAAGAAAGCGGTTTTAAGTTTGGACACCTTTCCGCAGTCCCACCAAGAGCGTAACGAGGGCAGATATGCCGGAAAGGGTTACAGACAGTTGCTGGTTGATAACTATATCGCCATTTTCCGTATTGATGAGTTACAAAAAACTGTCTATGTGGTGACCATACAGTATCAAGGACGGAGTCTATAAGAAAGCATATTTCAGCTAGAGTAAGAAAGGATTTATATAATGACAATCCGCGAAATGACCATTTCTGACATTAAAGATGTGGTGCCGCTATATGTATCCTATTATAACGAGTAGGAAAACAGAAGAAGACAGTAGGGCAGTGGACTTAACATTCTGCAAAACATTTTCCGGTTGCATATCATACAATGGTAGAGCACTCGGCTGTTAACCGAGTTGTTGTAGGTTCGAACCCTACTCGGGGAGTGAATTAAGTCATTTATTACAAAACCTGTAGACAGAGTGTTTACAGGTTTTGGTGGTATTAAAAGCCTTGATCTGTGAAAAGTTTTGAAAAAGCCTTACCTTCTTGTAAATTAAGACACTGAGAAAATAAACTGGAATTCTGAAGGGGCGTATACAATGGAACGCAGGGACCTTTTTGTAAAGATCCGAAGATGAGAAGAAACAGGTTTATTAAACGGCTTTTTTAATCGATATTAACGGATACTTGGAAGGTTCCATCTGAAATGGCTTGCAAGGAGGCGGATGATTACGACCAAAAGTGCACTGAACAGCATGGCATAATCTGAATTGGTAAATTGCAGGAGCAGTACATACAAGCATGCACCGGAGACGGAAGCGCATGCATAGACATGTTTTTTCAGCACAAAAGGAGTTTCACCTGCCATAATGTCCCGCAAAATACCGCCTCCGATTCCCGTAATGACGCCGAGGAAGATAATCAGGAAATGGTACTCGCCATAGCCTGCTTTTACCCCGGTATTTATCCCTGTGACAGTGAATGCGCCAAGGCCTACCGCATCCACAATGTTCATGGCTTTTTCGAAGCTTTCTATATGGCGGCTTGCCAATAGGAAGGGCCAGCGGCGAAACAGCAAAAACAGGATAAGAGCAGTCAGGAAGGCTGTAAATACGTATACGGGATTCAAAAACATGCTTGGAGGGATGCTGCCGATCACCAGGTCGCGTAGCATTCCTCCACCTACGGCAGTGACGACACCGAGTACAACAATTCCGAAAAGATCTAATTTTTTACGAACCGCTACCATGGCGCCGGATGAAGCAAATGCCACAGTGCCGATAATTTCTACGGGAAAAATTACGCCCAAATCCAGTGCCATTCTAATCCCTCCAATATCCCTTTTGAATTATTTTATATCCGTCATAAGATCCAGCACCGTCTCAAATCCTCTTTCCGCAGCAATTTGTGCAGGCGTCTTGCCTTCATTATTGGGCCGGTTGTAATCAGCGCCCTTTCTGATCAGGTAACGTGCTGTTTCGACGGAGCAACTTTCCAAAGCATAGTGCAAAGCAGTGTTTCCGCTGTTATCGGCAACATTTATTTCGGCGCCGGCCTGGAGAAGTCCTTTGATAATATCTTTGTCTGTAATGAGCATTAAAGCCGTTCTGCCATCATTATCCGTATGATTTACATTTACACCTTTGTCTAAGAATATTGGAAGCAAATCTTCGTCCCAAAATGTAAGCAGCATAAGAGGGGTCTGCCCATCCTCCCTGGGAATATCCAGGTGTTTCAGCTCCTTTAGAAGTTCGGCTTTCTGCTCCTGGTTCAATTTTGCGCCCCATTTGTTTTGTAAGAGGACAAAGTGCGCAGGAGTCTCACCCTGTGAATTTTTTAAGGTATCATCTGCACCGGCGGCTATAAGCAGTTTAACCACGTCTACCTGACTGTGGGAACAGGCCAGATGCAGGGGAGTTGCACCGGCTTCCCCGGGTTCATCTTCCGTAAGGTTGATATTTACTTGCTTTTCAAGCATAACCTTCAACATTTCCACGTGCCCGTTTTTGGCTGCAAGGTGGACGGCGGATACGCCATTATTGTCCAGTTTTTCCATGGACTCTTTTGAAAAAAGTTTTGTGACTTCCTCATAGAATTGCTTGTCGCCTCTATTCGTGGAGGCCAGGACATTGGCAGGTGTCCGTCCCCTTACTACCGCTGTATTCATGTCTACACCCAGCTCCTGAAGCTTATGGATAGTACTCATTCCGTAACAGCTTTTCAGGCATTCATCCCGCAGGCAAAATATCTGGCCCGAATAGTGTAGCGGCATGGTAAGGTCAATACCTCCTTCCTTGCATGCGTCCAGCACGTGGGCGTCCTTGTCGGAAATCAGCGCATTATGTAATATGTCTCTGACTTCCCCGATTTCGTCATCGTCATCCGGGTCTATCTGACGGATCATTTTATCTGTCATGTACAGGGCGATGCTCAAACCGTCCATATTATCGTTACCTATATGGGCAAAGAGATTACTTGTGATCTGGCGGAGAGGGAACAGCTCCATTTGGGCGGAGGGTTCTGCGCCATGGTCTTTCAAAGCCAGATACATTGCCTGGTTTCCATATTCAACAGCATGCTGTAGGGGGGTGATGCCGTTTTTGTTTGCTGTATTTATCATTTCCGGGCATCTTTGTATCAATTGCAGGGCGGCGGTATTGTGGCCGTTTCGCCTTGCCATCATCAACAATGTGTTGCCGTCTTCATCCATATACCCGGTGGCGGCGCCTTTATCCAGGAAGACCTCTGCAAGGGGCCATGTATAGCTGGAGCAATAGCCGGTTGACAATAGCTGCTCTAAAGCGGTTAATCCTGTATTATTTTTCTGATTAATATCACAGTTTATCAGGCGGGCAATGGTACCTCTTTGTTTTACGCTTCTTTCTAAGTACGAAAAACTTATTTGCGGAATATCATCTGTAAGCCTGGGGTATGCCAAAAGATGGTAAGCATTCATACCTCTATCGTCACATAGGGAACTGTTTGCACCATGATCCAGTAAAAGCTTAGCCATAGCAAGATTTCCTTGTACACAAGCCAGCAGGAAAGGGGTAAGGCCGTGACCGTTTGCATCGGCTATGTCCACGTCGCTATCCGTTATCTTTCCGCTGAGGAACATTTTTTCCACGCAATTATAAAAGTTATGCCATACCAGAAGATGGAACAATGTATATCCCCCACGGCCAATAGGAGAAAGAAGATCTTCTTTAAAGCACGTTTCCAGGCATTCCTCTGCATCCTGTATGGTTTCAGCCTTAAACATGTCATATTGATAGAAACAATCCTCATAATTTTCTTCCCACCAGGGAATAAATTTGTATTCGCCGTATTTTTCACTGGATGTCACCAGAAGGTCTGAGAGCTCTTTAACGTCCATAATTGCCTCCTTGATTCATTTTTTGCCTGTAATCGGTTAAGGAATATGCCCTGGCATTCCATGGGACTGCGCTGCTTTCAGCGGGGATGCCGCCACATCGCCTCGTTCAGGCGCTATGCCAAAGAAAAGCTGTTCAGATGAGCTTTGCCAGATATCAACACTACCTAAAAACCCATGTGGTATATTACGATTAATATACCACATGGGAGTGTTCTAATCCATGATTAATGAATAAATTTTCATGAGTATTCTCAAAATTTTGTGATTCATAAAATTTGTTGTATATTAAATAGCACTGTACATTGCGAGGCGGGTCGCTACCGTGTATAATAAAAACCAGACGAAGAAGCATATGGGTAGAAGAGATACGCGCATAAAAGCATTCTGGCATGGAGGGTTTAAATGAAATCAAAAAGAAAGCGCTGGGGAAGCGGAATCATAATTTTATCAATGGTATTCTCATTGGCCGCCTGCCATCAGGAAACGGTTGCAATCAGGCATTATCCGAGCAAGGTTCATGAACCGGTAGATTATTCGGATATGGTATATACGGGCTTTGATGAAACTATCATTCAGGAAGCTTTGGCAGAACTGGAGGAGCTTCATGATTCCGGGGCGCTCCAGACGGGGGATACCCAAACCCGGGAGAGGGTGGAGGAGCTTTATAAGATTATTAAGGCGCAGCTGGATATCTTTACCACTCAAGTCAGCCTGATTGGCATTCAATACGATGCCAATGGAGCGGAGGAGCACTTGGCGGAAGCTTTCGCAGAAATTTCTGCCCAGGGAAGCGTTCTGTACGACAAATGTTATCAAGTATTGGCATTGTTGGTGGATACCCCCTGCCAGGACATTATTGAGGCAGATGCAGGGGCGGACAATATGGAAGGCCTGCGCCGCTATGAGGCGGTTACGGATAAGGAACTGGATTTGCGCCAGGAGGAGAAAAAGCTGGTACAGGCTTATGACCAGATTATGTCTCAACTTATGGAGGTGACAGTGGACGGCAAGGTCTGGACAGAGGAAGAACTGAACCAGGCGGAGCTGAGCAACAGGGATTATCAGAATATCTATACTGAGCTGGAACATGCCAGAAACCAGAAGGCTGTGGAGGTTTATTGTCAGCTGGTAAAGGTTCGGACCGAGATAGCCAGGGAAGCAGGATATGACAATTATGTCGATTATGCTTACCGGGAAACCTATAACCGGGATTATACTCTGGAGGATATCCGATGGGTGTGGGATGCGGCGAAGGAGTATATTGTCCCCATGGAAGAAATGGTTATAGACAGCATTAACAGCCGGGAGCTTCGGGGACTGCATCGGTATGCCAGATCCAGCGGAGAGGAAATACTGGATGCAATACAGCCATATATGGGCAGGATCGACCCTGATTTGGGGGAGACTTTTGATTTTATGCGCCGTTACCATCTATATGATATTGAATATAGCGACAGCAAGTTGTTTACAGGGTATACCGTGAGCCTTCCCCAGTATGGCACGGCATTTATCTTCAACCAACCATATGGGAATTATCAGGATTACATTGATACCATCCATGAGTTCGGGCATTTTAACGAAACTTTCCATTGCGCGCAGCATGATTTGTGGGCAGACTTTAATATTGATGTTGCAGAAATCCATTCCCAGGGATTGACTCTTTTGTTTACCGAGTATGCGGATGAGCTTTTCGGAGAATATGGGGAAGCGTTTTCTCATGTTATTCTCTGGAGTATGCTTGGCTCAATTACGGACGGCTGCCTGTATGACGAGTTCCAGGCTACAGTCTACCAGAATCCCGATATGACCCCGGAAGAGATCAACAGCCTGTATAAGCGGCTTGCGGAGCAGTACGGATATCAATTTGGGAAGGATGAGGAAGCCTATGATTGGATTGATGTTTCCCATAATTTCCAGAGTCCTCTCTATTATATAAGCTATGCCACATCCGCGCTTTCGTCCCTGGATCTGTGGTTGGTTTCTCTGGAGAACAGGGATGAGGCTGTGGATATTTATTTGGAGCTCGCAATGATTTCCCTTTCGCTTCCATATCGGGAGGCCATAGAGGAAGTAGGGTTGCGTGATATTTTCCAGAAGGAGACTATCCCGGAGATGGCGGAGGAGTTGGAGGAATATCTGGGGACTGACAAAGGGGACGGCACTGGAAAAGCTGCCTGATTCCAGGCGGCTTTTCAGGGACTGACATAATGTATGCCGCGTGTAAATTGTAATAATTTATTGCAGATTATCCCAATAAAATATGAAAAAGTACTTGCAAAAAATTTTTAAATATGGTAACATACATATTGCGTCGCGAGTACGATGTAGTGCAAGATTGTTCTCATTCTTTCGGTATAGAGCAATGTGCATGGGCAGATGAGGCTCCATGGTCAAGCGGTTAAGACATCGCCCTTTCACGGCGGTAACACGGGTTCGATTCCCGTTGGAGTCATCTTTTACTTTTTATGGCATATAATTAAATATGGTGCGATAGCCAAGTGGTAAGGCCCCGGTCTGCAACACCGTTATCGCCGGTTCAAATCCGGCTCGCACCTCTATGATTCCCCCGAATTTTCGGGGGTTTTGTTTACTTCCGGGGCATTTTCCAAACACGCTCTGGGAAACGAATGCCTGAGCCGTCACATCGGGGTGTGAACCATGCTCTGGAGACTGGTTGATCCGATTATTTGCCGAAAGCTGTATCAGACGGAGTGTAATGGAGATGAGATATTATATTGCAGATTTACATTTTTTCCATGCTGCCATGAATGACCATATGGATTGCCGTGGGTTCAACAATGTGGAAGAAATGAATGAATATATGATTGCAAAGTGGAACGGAAAAGTCCGCCGGAATGACGAGGTAGTGATTATCGGGGATTTGTCATGGGGGAAATCCGAGGAAACAAACTCGCTTTTAAAGCGTCTCAATGGTACGTTGTATCTCATCCAGGGAAACCACGACCGCATTATATTCGACAAGAAAACAGATATCAGCCGTTTTAAGTGGGTGAAACCTTACGAAGAAATTTCTGACAATAAGCGAAGAGTAATTTTATGCCATTATCCAATCCCCTTCTATAACGGGCAGTACCGTCTGGACAAGGAGGGAAACCCCAAAACTTATATGCTTTACGGCCATATCCACGATACTACGGATCAGAAACTGTTGGATCAGTTTCAGGAGATGATCCGCAATACCGTGACAATCAATATGCAGGGGGAAAAACAAAAAATCCCCTGTAACATGATCAATTGCTTTTGTGGGTATTCCGATTATGAACCGCTGACTCTGGACGAGTGGATAGAGCTGAAGCAAAAGCGGTCCATGGGTTAGTACCACGAATATGAATTAACTGATATTTTGGCTTGTCTGATTTTTCATCTGCTTCATTGGTCTACGCTCCGCTTCGGGCCGTGCCGGCTGTGTGCCACCGGCACACAGCACCAGCACCGTCAACCGACGTAGCCACCGCCAGGGGCCGTGGCATCACGACGGTTAAAGCTGGGAAAATACTTCTCCGATAGGGGCCTGTACCAACAAGTCGGCATGGCTGTCGCGGGGGGTGGGAGCCTTATTGACCACCACCAGCTTACTGCCCGGGAAATAATCTATTAATCCGGCGGCGGGATATACCGCCAGGGAAGTGCCCCCTATGATCAGCACTTGTGCCTTCTGTATATAGCGCACTGCGGAATTTATGGTCTTTTGGTCAAGTCCTTCTTCATATAATACCACGTCAGGTTTCACGGGGCCGCCGCATTTCTGGCATTTGGGTATGCCTGAGGACTCCAGGATATATTTTACATCGTGGAATGCCCCACAGCGTTCGCAGTAGTTGCGCAGCACCGAACCATGCAGTTCCAGGACGGTTTTGCTCCCCGCTGCCTGGTGCAGGCCGTCGATATTCTGGGTGATCACTGAACGGAGTTTGCCTTTCTGCTCCAGTTCGGCAAGCTTTAGGTGGGCAGCATTGGGCTTGGCGTCCAGAAACAGCATTTTATTGCGGTAGAAACGGAAAAATTCTTCTCCGTAGTGCCGATAGAAAGTATGGCTTAAAATGGTTTCAGGAGGGTAATCATACTGCTGATGATACAGGCCGTCAACACTCCTGAAGTCAGGGATCCCACTTTCGGTGGAAACCCCGGCTCCACCGAAAAAGACAATATTGTCATATTCTGCCACAATCTGTTTTAGTGCCTGAATGGTATCTTGCGTATTTGCCATATGATTCCTTTCCGGGAGTACCCCTCTGCATTTTCTTTAAAAACAATGGCTTTCCGTGTCAACATTATAGCATATTTTAAGTTAATTTTTCAGCTTTTTACATAAATTCTTAAGAAACTAAGGGGGTTGCGCTATTGAGAAAATCGGGCGGTATATGATATAGTATATGCATGGGAAAAAGGAATAAGCAGTTGATACCGTTGGAAAAAAGTAAGAGAGTGATTTACCTTGACAGGCGCGGCGCGGCAAAGGGGCATAAATCTGTGGCGGCTTTTTTTGGCGTGCTCGGCACAGGATGCCTGGGGTATTTTGTATATCAGCTTATTTTTGTAAGCGCAGGTTCCGGCTTTTTCGTGATCTGGGGGTTGATGGCAGCAGGCTGCGGATTCCTATCTGTTTTCCTGGCGCACCGGAACTGGGTGGAGAAGGTTCCCAAATGGTGCAGGAGAACCATACAGATATTGTTTGGGATGTGCTTAGCGCTGTTCCTTTTGGTGGAAGGCCTGATCATCAGCCGATTTAACGCATGGCCTAAGGCAGGGGCCGATGTGTGCATTATCCTGGGGGCTCAGATGAAGGAGTCAGGCCCAAGCGATGTGCTGCAGAGACGTCTGGATAAGGCGTTGGAGTATCTTAATGAAAATCCCGGTACCGTAGTGGTAGTGTCCGGGGGCCAGGGCGGCAATGAACCTGTCAGCGAGGCTCTGGGGATGAAGGAATACCTGGTCGCAAAAGGGATAGCCGAAGAGAGGATCCTGACGGAGGATGTCTCCACAAATACATGGGAGAATCTGGAATACAGCGCAAAGCTGATAGATAAGGACAGGGACAGTGTGGTGGTTGTGACAAACAATTTTCATGTGTTCCGTGCCATGTCCATTGCAGAGAAACAGGGTTATAGAACGATAGAGGGGTTAGCGGCGAGTACTCACAAAGGAAGTCTGTTGAACAATATGCTGAGGGAGTTTTTGGGGGTAATGAAGGATTTTCTGGTAGGGAATCTGTGACTGGGCGGTGAAGGGAGCGCTGCAGGCATGGACTATATACGGTTTGGGGTAAGGCGGATGCTCATGGGGTAACCGGGGAGTCGAAAGATATCGCCATGGAGATTGGCCAGTGCATGAAAAGAAAGGTATGGTTGTTGGAATGGAGATCAGTGTAGGGGACATTTTAAAGTTAAAGAAACAGCACCCCTGTGGCAGCAAGGAGTGGGAGGTTCTGAGAGTAGGGGCAGATTTCAGGATTAAATGTAAGGGATGCGGACATCAGATTATGATAGCCAGAAGGCTTTTGGAAAAAAATATAAAAGAAATTTGCCAGGCGGAGATGTAACCGGTGAATTTCTTGAAAAAGATCTGGAAAAATGCTCGGGAAAATATAGGAAAATACTTGAAATGCGCGGGCAGTTATGGTATTATATTAAATCGTGATGAATAAAATTCCTTGCTCGCATTCAGCTGCGGGCCAGAGACCAAAAGGAGGTAACAAGCATGAACAAGTATGAATTAGCCGTTGTTGTTAGCGCTAAAATCGAAGATGAAGAGAGAGCTGCCATTGTGGATAAGTGCAAGGCTCTTGTCGAGAGATTCGGCGGTACCATCACAGAAGTGGACGATTGGGGCAAGAAGAGACTTGCTTACGAAGTTCAGAAGATGAAGGAAGCTTTCTACTATTTCATCAGATTCGATGCTGAGAGCACTGTTCCGGCAGAAATCGAGAGCCGTATCCGTATCATGGACAATGTAATCAGATACTTAATCGTTAAACAGGACGAGGCTTAATAGAAAGCGAGAAAACAATATGAATAAAGTAATTCTTATGGGACGTTTGACAAGAGACCCTGAGGTGAGGTATTCCCAGGGAGCCAGCCAAACCGTAGTGGCACGTTTTTCTGTTGCAGTGGACAGGCGTTTTAAGCGTGAAGGCGAACCTGACGCAGATTTTTTTAACTGCACCTGTTTTAATAAACAGGCTGAATTTGTTGAGAGATATCTGCACAAGGGGACGAAAGTAGTTCTCTGCGGAAGGATTCAGAATGACAATTATACCAACAAGGATGGCCAGATGGTATACAGTGTCCGCGTCATGGTAGACGAGATCGAGTTTGCCGAGAGCAAGAACGCATCCGGTGGGAACGGGGGAGGCTACAACAATGACGGCGGTTTCAATAACGGCGGCTTTGTAGGTGGTGCAGGCAATGCACCGGCAGCGTCCGGAGCCGGGGATGGCTTTATGAACATTCCTGACGGCATTGATGAAGAATTACCGTTTAACTAAGTTGAGTTTGAAAGATAGGAGGCATTGACATGGCTTACAATAAAGCAGAGAAACCCGATTCTCCCATGAGGAAAAAAGGCGGAGTCCGCAGAAGAAAGAAAGTCTGCGTATTCTGTGGTAAGGATAATGTGATCGATTACAAGGACACTAACAAGCTGAAGAGATACGTATCCGAGAGAGGCAAGATCCTTCCCCGCCGTATCACCGGTAACTGCGCTAAGCATCAGAGGGCATTGACAGCTGCGATTAAGAGGGCACGTCATGTTGCATTGATGCCTTATGTTCAGGATTAATTGGTATAGGAATGCAAAAGCTCCGGCTGAAAAGCCGGAGCTTTTCGGCTTTACATTATAACAGTACAGACAAAGCTTTAAAATACTATTTTTCAACAAAACATTTCGCCATTCGACAAATTAAATTGTGGCGCAGTGAAAAGGAATATGTTAAAATGAACGGTAAGGGCAGGTTAAATTGAAAAATTTGGGATTTTTCAGTTGTATGTCTGTGCTGCGAGGTATACCGAATGAAGAAGAGGATTAAGTTAAAAGGCCGTATAAGAACTTATATACAGTTCAGTATTTATCTTGGCATCTTAATGATTGCCATAGATGCGGCGATGTTTTTGATCGACCTGCGGGCAGGTATATTGCTGTCCGGATTTTGCGTCCTGTATTTTGCCATTACATTATCCCATTATTTCTACAACAAACCTATTATCATGAACGAACTCGTCAGTTTTGCGACGGAGTATGGGCAGATACAGAAGAAGCTATTGCGGGATATGGATTTGCCGTATGCACTGTTGGATGACACGGGAAAGGTCATTTGGACAAACATAGCTTTTGAGACGGTGGTGCATCAACCGAAAGGATACCGGAAATCCATTACATCTTTATTTCCCGCAATTACCAGGGACCGCCTTCCGGATGATACAGGTGTGGATGAGGCACAGTATGAGCTTGAGTATGAAGGCAATGAATTTGTAGCCAAATTCAAGAAAATTTCCCTGAAGGAAATGGCAGAGCGCAGCGACATGATTGATGCAGCGGACTATGACGGTTACCTGATTGCGCTGTACCTGTATGATGAGACGGCGCTCCATATCGCATTGCAGGAGATTGACGACCAGAGCCTGGCAGTGGGGATGATATATCTGGATAACTATGAGGAAGCGCTGGAGAGCGTGGAAGAAGTGCGCCGGTCCCTGCTGATTGCATTGATTGACCGAAAGGTAAACAAATATATTTCCGCGTTGGATGGGATCAGTAAGAAGCTTGAAAAGGATAAGTATCTTGTGATCCTGCGGAAGAAGGCTATTGCAAGGCTCCAGGAAACACGTTTTGACCTTTTGGAGGAGGTCAAGACGGTTAATATCGGCAATGAGATGGCAGTGACTATCAGTATCGGCGTAGGCCTGGACGGCCTGACCTATGCGCAGAATTACGAATTTGCAAGAAATGCCATTGACCTGGCGTTGGGGCGAGGCGGTGACCAGGCCGTAATCAAGACACCGGAAAGTATAACCTATTATGGCGGAAAGAGCCAGCAGGTAGAGAAAAATACCCGCGTAAAGGCACGCGTAAAGGCTCACGCCCTTCGGGAGATCATTACCAGTAAGGATATGGTGCTGGTCATGGGGCACCGTATGCCGGACGCCGACAGTTTTGGCGCCGTAGTGGGAATCTACAGGATCGCCCAGACCTTGGGGCGTAAAGTCCATATTGTTTTGAACGAGATCACCCCGGCCATCCAGCCTGTTGTGGCTCTGTTTAAAAATAATCCCGAGTACGAAGAGGACATGATAATCGGGAACCAGCAGGCGATTGAAGCAGCAAACAATAATGTGGTGCTGGTGGTGGTAGACGTCAATAAGCCTACTTTGACCGAATGCCCGGAGCTGCTCCGTTTCTGTAAATCAGTAGTGGTTCTGGACCATCACAGGCAGGGGACGGAGACTATTGAGAATGCCACGCTTTCCTATGTGGAGCCATACGCGTCATCTTCCTGTGAGATGGTTTCCGAAATATTGCAGTACACATATGACAATATTAAAATACATCCGGAAGAGGCGGATTGCATGTACTCCGGCATTATGATCGATACCAATAACTTTATGACCAAGACGGGGGTGCGGACATTTGAAGCGGCGGCATTCCTGAGGCGCAACGGGGCGGATGTGACCCGGGTACGCAAGCTCTTCCGCGAGGATGCCCTGGAATACAAGGCAAAGGCGGATGCGGTCAGCCAGGCGGAAATATACAAGCAGAGCTTTGCCATTTCCATCTGTTCCGCAGAGGATCTGCCCAGTCCCACAGTAATCGGCGCCCAGGCGGCCAATGAACTGTTGAATATCAAAGGGATCAAAGCGAGTTTTGTGCTTACGGATTATCAGGGGAAGATTTATGTCAGCGCCCGTTCCATAGATGAGGTCAATGTACAGATCATTATGGAACGTATGGGCGGCGGCGGCCATATGAATGTGGCAGCATGCCAGATGGAAGGCGTGGGCATCATTGAAGCCATCGGCGCCTTAAAACAGACCATTGACAGCATGTTGGAAAATCGTGAGATATAAATGGGAGTACGGCTCCCGGAGTGAACCGGCCTCAAATGGAAGAACGCCGGGAACGGGTATTTTTCAAGTGTACAAGCTTCCGCGGGAATGTGCCTGCAGGTTATGCCGGCATGTTTGGAAGAATGAGGAGGATATATCAATTTACAGGATATAGAAAGGGGTATCATAACATGAAAGTTATTTTATTACAGGACGACAAAAAGCTGGGTAAGAAAGGCGATGTGGTAGAGGTCAGTGAAGGTTATGCTAGAAATTTCATTTTGCCTAAAAAGCTTGGTGTGGAAGCTACCCCTAAGAATTTGAATGACCTGAAGCTGCAGAAGGCCCACGATGATAAGGTAGCACGGGAACAGCTGGAAGCGGCCAAAGCGCTTGCTGCCGCATTGGAGGAAAAGCAGGTGATCGTCAAAATCAAGGCCGGAGAGGGAGGCAGAGCCTTTGGCTCGGTGTCTTCCAAGGAAATAGCGGCGGCCTGCAGGGAGCAGCACAATATTGAGCTGGATAAGAAGAAGATTCAATTGCCCGAGAGCCTGAAGAGCTTTGGCTCTTATGAAGTTGCGGTCAAGCTGCATCCCCAGGTTACAGGCAAGCTTATTGTTAAGGTGGCGGAAGCATAGGTGACAGAGGACAAAGTACATGCCGGCGATGGATGAAAATGTGTTAAAAAGAATATTGCCTCACAGCGTAGAAGCGGAACAGTCCGTCATCGGCTCCATGATTATGGATAAGGAAGCGATTGTAGTGGCTTCCGAGTTATTGGCGGGGGAAGATTTTTACAACAGGCAGTACGGGATCCTTTTTGAGACTATGGTGGAATTGCATGACAACGACAGTCCTGTGGATCTGGTAACGCTGCAGAATAAGCTGAAGGAGAAAGAGGTGCCTCCCGAGGTCAGCAGCCTGGAGTTTGTCAGGGATCTGATTACAGCCGTGCCTACTTCGGCAAATATAAAATATTATGCCAATATAGTGTCGGAGAAATCTACGTTACGCAAGCTGATCCGGCTCAATGAAGAGATAGCCAATACCTGTTATATGGGGAAGGAAAGTCTGGAATATATTCTGGAAGACACGGAAAAAAGAGTGTTCCAGCTGGTCCAGAAACGTACGACGGATAATTTTGTGCCGGTCCGCCAGATTGTGATGAATGCTATGGACAGGATAGAGATGGCGGCGAAAAATAAAGGCAGTGTGACTGGTATCCCTACCGGATTTATTGATCTGGATTACCGTACGGCCGGTATGCAGCCGTCGGACCTGATCCTGGTGGCTGCCCGCCCTTCCATGGGTAAGACGGCATTTGAGCTGAACCTGGCCCAATATATGGCGTTTAAAAAGAACTTGACGGTAGCTCTGTTCAGCCTGGAAATGAGCAAGGAGCAGCTGGTGAACCGTATGTTTTCCTTAGAGTCCAATGTAGACGCCCAGAAGCTCCGTACGGGCCAGCTGAACGACCAGGAGTGGGAGAGGCTGATTGAGAGCGCCGGTACCATTGGCAAGTCTAAGCTGATCATAGATGACACACCCGGTATTTCTATTGCAGAGCTCCGTTCCAAGTGCAGGAAGTATAAGCTGGAGTACGATTTGTCTATTATAATGATTGACTATCTGCAGCTTATGTCGGGAAGCGGCCGCAGTGAATCCAGGCAGCAGGAGATTTCCGATATTTCCCGGTCGCTGAAGGCTCTGGCCAGGGAGCTGAATGTCCCTGTGGTGGCATTGTCCCAGCTGTCCCGTGCTGTGGAGCAGCGTCCCGACCACAGGCCCATGCTATCGGATTTGCGTGAATCAGGGGCGATTGAACAGGATGCGGACGTGGTAATGTTTTTGTACCGTGATGATTATTATAACCATGACTCGGAAAGGAAAGGCATTTCGGAAGTGATCATTGCCAAGCAGAGGAACGGCCCTATCGGTACGGTGGAGCTGGCATGGCTGCCGGAGTATACCAAGTTTGCCAATTTGGAGCACTCCAGGAAAAGCGGGGATTATTAAGGCCCCGGTCTCGACGCAGACACCTTTATTAACCCGGAATCCTTTTCAGGAATCTGAGTATTTACATAATTGAATCAATAACTTACGAAAGAGAATGAACAATCAGAGTTGTTTGTTCTCTTTCTTTTTAGCAATGTTATCTGCGGGCGTCCTAAAAGGTGTGTCGTCCGCTGCTGACAGAAAGGTATGGTGATCGGTATGGACAATTATCTGTTTATTTCAGATGCTGCAAAAGAGGTGAAGGTGGAAAGCCACGTTCTACGCTATTGGGAGGAAGAGCTTCATCTGCCAATCAAACGCAATGAACTGGGGCATCGCTATTATACGGAAGAGGATGTAGAAAGGTTTAAGCAAATTAAAGGAATGAAGGAAAGGGGACTTCAGTTGAAGGCAATTAAAATGATTTTGAAAGACGGGAAGCTGGACATGCTGGTGCCCAGGCAAAAGGCAGAGGAGGGCGCGGAAAAGAAAGAAGCAGTGGGGAAGAAAGATCAGGCGGAGGATGGCCGGAATGTTGCCCAGGGTGCAAAAAACATAATCCAGGGCACGACGTCGGCAAATATGCAAATTGACATCGTGGAAAGCAAGCATACGGCAGTATCCACACCGGACAGTAAGGAGGATAAGTCAAGGAGGCTGCAGTGGCTGTTGCAACAGCTCATCCGGGAGACTCTTCAGGAAAACAACAGTGAATTGTGCCGTGAGATCAAGGAAAGTGTGGTGAAGGAGTTGGATTATCAGTTCAGGATGCAGGAGGAAAGGGAGGAAGCAAGGGACAAGCTCCTGGCCGAGCGCAGCGAGGAGCATTACCGGAAAATGGACGAATTGCTGCGCAAAAAGGCAAAGAAAAAGGTATTGCGGGAAAAGGCAAAAGAAACAACAAAAGAAAAAAACGGGCAGGAGGCAGGAAAAGATGTATTAGAGGCTGCGGAGGAAAATAATGCCATGGATTTCATCCTTGGCAAAGACACAAAAGATACAAAAGAAACAAAGGAAAAGAAGAAAAAGCGCTTCATTTTTTGAAGCGCTTTCCGTTTAAGTATTCTTTATTACGCTTGAGCAATAGCGCCGGTAGGGCAGGTACCTGCACAGGAACCGCAGTCAATGCACTTATCCGCATCAATCTCAAACTTACCGTCCCCCATGCTGATAGCACCCACAGGGCACTGAGCCTCACATGCGCCGCAAGCTACGCAAGCATCACCAATTGCATATGCCATAATAGTATCCTCCTTAATATCAATGGAAATTTATCAACAACTGTATCTATTATTGTAATATAAAAGGAAAGTAAATACAAGACTTTTTTTTATGCATGTACATTGGGCAAATGCCGCAAGTGCGCTATATGGCTTTACCCCAGGGCGCTCCGCCTTTTCTTGATACCGTCCAAAATAGCCTGTTTTTTATCCAAAAGCAGTGTTTTGTCCATGGCGGGCACACCTGCCAGTTTGTATGTCATGCCCAGCTTCTCATATTTCGATTCCCCCATGGTGTGATAGGGCAGTACGTCAAGGGCTTTCAGGTTGTTGAACTGCCCAATGAAGTACCCCAGGTCAAAGAGATATTTTTCATCGTCCGTAATGCCGGGAACTACCACGTGCCGGATCCACATATCAACATTTTTTTCATTTAGATATTCGGCAAATTTCAGGATGTTGGCGTTGGGTTGCTGGGTCAGTTCCCTGTGCTTGTCGGGATCGATATGCTTGATGTCCAGCATCACAAGGTCGGTCATACCCATGAGCTTATCCAGTTTTTCCCGCTGGGCAGCGTTATCGGGATTGAATGCAATACCCGAGGAGTCAATACAGGTGTGTATATTGCGCTGTTTTGCCAGCGTGAACAGGTCAATCAAGAAGTCTATCTGCATTAAAGGCTCCCCGCCGGTAACAGTCAGGCCGCCCCCGTTGGCATAGAATGCGCTGTTTCTTTCGTATTGTTCAATAATATAGGAAGGCTCCATCAGTGTGCCGCCGTTCATTTCCCAGGTATCAGGATTATGGCAATAAGCACAGCGCATGGGGCATCCCTGTACAAAAACCACAAACCGTGTTCCGGGGCCGTCTACGGTGCCGAAGCTTTCCAGTGAATGAATTCTGCCTTGCATAAGTAGCATCTCCTTCCAAAATGGACATTTCACTAACTTTATTTATTATATCAAAAACATACTTAAAATAAAAGGTCAAAATATTATTGAACTTGATTTGAAAAGATGATAAAATTCAAAGTCAGGGGTAAGGCTTATACATAGTTATGAGAGAGAATTTTCCAAAGCATAGAGTGTAAGGGACGGGAAAATAGTGGAGAAAGAAAATAGAATGATGATAGCGGCGGTGGTCCTGCCGCTTTTGGGCGGTGCATTTTTTAGTCAGGATGCCCCGTATAAACTGGGAATTGTGCAATTTTTGGCAATTTTGGCATTGATTGTGGCTTTCAATGTGTTTTTGGCTGTGCGCAGGACAGAGCGTGAATATCGAAAGAATGTGATGCGGTACAGCGGCATGGGGATTTTCATGCTTAGCCTGATGCAGGGGATCTGCCTGATCCGCCAGGCGGGCGATGTGGATGACCGTCTGCGGACTGCGTTGGGGATTGCCGTGGCCGTGGTTTTAGTAGGTGCTTTCCTTCTATTATTGCGGGCAGAGGGCGGAGTTACGGAGAATGTGGTTATGGCGGTGATCTTTGCCGGTTTCTTGGTAAGGATACTTTATGTCATGTTGACAGACGGGTTGCTGTTCCAGAATGATATCACAGCTTTCCATTTGGACTGCAGCGGGCATCTCGGCTATATATGCCACCTTTTTACAAACGGAAGGCTGCCGGATGTGGATCCTGCGACTGCCTTTGAATTCTGCCAGCCGCCGCTGTATTATGCCGTCAGCGCCATATTCCTTAAAGTTTACGGCCTTTTTGGGCTGCTCCCCGAGGACAGCTGGTCCATGGACGAGACCTTACAGATCATGCCCCTGATGTATTCCATGATGACCATTGTGTTCATAGACAAGATCGGGAAGCAGATGAAGCTTTCCTGTGAAGGGCGTTTGGTTGCAGTATGCTTTGCCGGTTTCCTTCCCTACAGCGTGATGATGAGCGCTGCCTTGAACAACGACACCCTGGTGACGCTGCTGATGGTCATGTGTCTGTATTATACCCTCAGATGGTATGAGAACCCGGACATGAGAGGAATCATTATCATGGCAGTATGTATTGGTGCAGCTATGATGACAAAAATATCGGCGGTGGTGGTTGCGCCGGCTATGGCGCTCCTGATGCTGTACCGCGGATGGAAGGAGCGGAAAAAGTGGGGGGCATACCTGAAACAGTTTATATGCTTTGGGGTGACGGCGCTTCCCCTGGGATTATGGTATCCTGTCTATTGCCGGATCAGATACGGGTTACCTCTGGGATATGTGGTCTCCTGGGATGAAGAATCCCTGCAATTTATCGGTATGTATGACAAATGGTCAAGGCTTTTCCGGTTCGACCAGGCATTTGAATACCTGTTCTTTCGGGATGACCAGGTCAATAGTTTTGCGGACTTTAATATACCGGTTACTTTGGTTAAGTTTGCGACTTTCGGCACCAGCCGCTATTATCTCGACAGCCAGCTGACCTATGTGGTAAGTTCATGCATATTTTGGTTTAATCTGATTTTGTTCATATTTATGCCGCTTTTGTTCACAGTATGGTTTTTTTGCAAGGACGGCAGGCTGGCACAGAAGGTATTTCTGCTGGCCGCGGCAGGGACAAGCGCTTATTTTTACCTGAAGTTTTGTTTTAAGTATCCCCATGTGTGTTCCATGAATATCCGTTATATCATGTGCGCCGTGTACATCGGATGTATTGTGACAGCGGTATCGGCATCTGAAATACACAAATCTGCCGCATCAAAGAGTGCGCCATTGGGGAAGCTCTGTAAAAATATTATGGTGGCGCTGCCCATCCTTTATTCGGTGGCGGTGACCGTAATGAAGGTTGGGATGGAAATGTTATTGCCTTAAGAGCGTGTTTGAAAATGTGACATATACACCGGGCAAACAACACGCTGCGGGATGTTGTCTGTGGGGAGGACGGATATGACGGAAGCTGATAAATTTTCGGCCGGATGGGAAAAGCTGTTTCTTTTTGCCGGCAATATTGTGTTTGTTATAGTATTCGGCATTCTGGCGGTGACGGGCGACAGAGTGCACAGGAATGCGGCCAACTGGCAGCTGCTGCTGATCAATTTGCTTGTATTGGCGGTTTTGTGCGCCGGCAGTTTTTATATGCCACGTAAAGCACTCCCTAAATGTAAGCATCCCGTTGCCATGCTTCTGGGCATATATGTCCTGCTGTTTGTCCTGCAGTGTATTTTTGTGCATTATACCTATTTCTATACCGGATGGGATGTGGATCTGGTGAAGTGGAAGGTGGAGGGAGTGCTGGAGGGGCATTCCCTGCAGGATCTGGGTGCAGATGATTACTTCTCCATTTGCCCCAATAATCTGATGCTGTTCTATGCCCAATACCTGCTTTCCAAAATCGGAAAAATGTTTTCTCTGGAAATCCCCTACAATTTATGTATCTATGCTTCCTGCTTTTGTGTTGCTGCATCCTGCTTTTTCGGAAGCCTTGTAGTCAGGAAAACTACACGGAACCGTATGGTGCGTTGTATGTATGGCCTGGTGAGCACGGCGTTTATTCTATTTTGCCCGTGGATCGCAATCCCTTACTCGGACACCTATGGGATGCTGTTTGTGTCTTTGGGGATATGGGCAGTGTATTGCCTGGAGAAACCTGTGCTTAAATGGCCGGTGCTTGCATTTGCCGCGCTGTTTGGCTATCACATTAAGCCTACCTGTATTTTTCCGCTGTTTGCGGCAGTCATACTGTATCTTCCCGGATTTATCAGTAAATGGAAACAGAGGTGGAAGGAATTGGGGATTTTGGCGCTGAGCTGCCTTATTGTCTGGGGGGCGGGCCAGGGCATGGTCTCCTGGATCCAATACAGTTTATCCTTCCAGCTTGACCATGAACAGGAGCTTCCGCCCAATCATTATATTATGATGGGAATGAATATGGATACCAAGGGCGGTTTCAGTCCGGATGACCGGGAATTTGCAGTAAATATACCCACGTATGAGGCGAAAAAGCAATTGATCTGGGATGAGATCGGCGTGCGCTGGGGGCAGATGACACCGGAACAGAAGAGGGAACATTACCTGACAAAGCTGATATATATTGTCAATAACGGCACTTTTTCATGGGGGGATGAAGGGATATTTTTCTATTCCATACCTGAGCATGACAATTTTCTAAATGATATTTACAGAGAAATTTTTTACCCTGAAGGGAAATATTTTACATTGTATTGTGAGTTGGCGCAGCTGGTCTGGATGCAGATCCTGCTGGGCATTGTATTATTGTTTATTGATAAAAAAAATAAAGTTTTTCACAAGGCGTTTCTGATCATCATGTTATGTGGATTGCTAGTTTTTTTGATGCTTTTTGAGGCCAGGGCGCGCTATTTAATCTTATATTCTCCGGCATTTCTGATTTTGTCATTATATGGATATGAGGGCCTGTTTTCCAGGCTCTCGGCGAAAATCTCCAGGAACCCCCAAAGTGTTGCCTGAATACTTTCTCGTCTGTACGGCTGTGAAGCTTGTTTGGCCAATGGCGGGAATTGTTTGAAATTGTGGCAAAGGCCGCACAAAGATGGATAAAATAATGTGGGTAGAGTCGGTAGAATGTTGATTCTACTGTAGGTAGGTTGCGCTCTACCGGAGGAAATGGTACGGTAACCCCAAGGAGGTACACATGTTTGATCAGGAAAAAACCGGAAAGTATATCGCTGAAAAGAGAAAGAAAATGGGAATGACGCAGAAGCAGCTTGCGGAGCAGGTTGGAATAACGGATAAGGCTGTTTCGAAATGGGAAAGGGGCAAGAGCATTCCGGACAGCATGGTTATGGAAGAATTGTGCAGGACACTTCAGATTAATATCAATGAATTTTTTTCAGGGGAGGATATTCTGGATGAACATTATTCCGGCCGTGCGGAAGAAAATATGAGAGAACTTATTAAGGAAAGCGACGTGCAGAGGAAGCGTTCGAAAACGGTGATCCTGTGCCTTGCAATTGGATTCCTTTTTGTAACCGTGGCCGTTTTTGTAGGGTTATATGCCACGTCTATGTATGGCAGCGGATTAAATGATATGACCCGTTTTGTTGATGTGCCTTCCCTGCTGTTTCTTGTGGGGATCGTATCCGGCTTATTGGGCCTGTCCGGGGCGGCAGCAGATTTTGCGAGGGCATTTCCCCTTTGCTTTGGGAAAGCTGAAACAGACCCGGGGCAGGCCAAAAGATCGGCAGGAGCAGTAAAAACGGTGATGGTATTGAATCTATTGGCAGGGGCATTCCTATTTCTAGGGCAGTTAATACCAATACTGTCAAAAGTGGGGGATGCGGAGGAATTGCTTAGGACGGTCTCGGTTCTGTTGCTGACAGTTTGGTATGGTGTGGCTCTGGATCTGCTGTTAATGCCGGTTTTATATCGGCTGAAAAGGGAATAGCAGGCAGATCCGGAACCGGATTGGAGGCAGAGTGGGGAGGACATCTTTATTTTTAAAATTGTATCGGAGGAAGCTGCCGGAGAATTTTACATTATTTCTTCTTTTTTCGATTATGGCGGCAGCAATTTCAATGGTATTGCTTGTACAGAAAAATAATGCGGATTTCATTCAAAACCAATTGGCGGGGACGGAATTTGCAGGTGATGCGGAAGGGATTTTGTTTGCATACCAAAGTATGGAAAATATTTTGGGGTTCATTGGGATTGCAGCCATATGTGTCGGTGCGGCAGGAGGGGCGTGCCTGATCGGATTTCGGAATCAATCATACGAAAAGTCTGTTGTCATGATGCACATATTCGGAATGCGGAAAAAGGATCTGACAGTTAAGGCGCTTTTAGATGCAGCGTTGTTTTCCTTTCTCCCATCCTGTGTGGGTTTTGGCTGCGGATACCCGCTGTTTTTGCATTTTTCCGGGAAAATATTGTGGCCCGAAGCCTTACTGCCCGGTGCCCCATTGCAGTCATTGGCATTGCTTTCCGCCCAGTCCATGGTGGTGTTTTGTGAAACTTTTGGATTGGTTGCCTTTCTGATTTTTTTCGGAAATTTATATATTGATTTCAGAATGGCGGAAAAACCTATGGCGCAGGCCCTATACCGACGAAAAGGGAGGGGAGGGCGGCATGACAGCTTATATATCCTGGCGGCGGAAGTGGTGGGGATTCTGTCCTACGCTGTCCTGGCCTTCCACGTCAAAAGGAATTCTTTATGGGCTGTGGGAATCGTGGCAGTGTTTCTGTCCACAGTGCTGTTTTCCATATTCCATCTTTTTTTCGGCATTTTTGCAAAAAAGAGCAGGAAGGCCCGTAAGGTAAACAGGGCGAAGGATTTAAGTTTTTGCTTTTTATGCAGCAGAAATAAAAGGGATGCACTGCTCTGCGTATTAATATCCATCGGCACCATATTTTTCTGTCTGGCAGCTAATATAGGATTTAATATCAGCGGGATGCTGAGAAGCGCTTACCAAGACAATATGGGATTTACCGTTCTGGTACGGGTAGATGATGACGGGCAGGAAGAACAAATAAAGGACTGCCTGGACGGAAATGGGTTTACATATACCTTTGGTTATTCAAAACTTATGGATTATTCACAGCTAAAAGGCATGGACGGTGAAGAAGGAAAGTTCTGGGCGCTGGTAATCGACAGCCAGACAGACGGAAACCCACATTTCTCTGTGCCGGAGGGCAATTTTCGAACAGAGGAGTATTTTGCGGCACGGTGCGGAGTTGCAAATGGGGAGGCATCGGAATTGTTTGGCAGCAGAGTACGCAGCCTTGGGATGCTGGAAGACAGCCAATATCTCAGCCTTGTGAACTATAGTTTTCTGGTGAATAAGTCGGACTGGAAACTAGGCATTGATAATTCCTGGAGTCCGATTTTCCTGTTGGATGTGTCCTTAGAAGAGGAAAGAGCAGCAGGCAGAATCCTGACAGGTATGTCATGTCACATGGAGTCCGCCTCCGGCCTGATTGATGAAATAAAGAGGATGATGTCTGATTATCTGGAAATCCTTTTGCTGGTTACGGGCATGGTGGCGTTGGTGACGGCAGCCGTTTTTTATACCGTTATCAGAAGCGACCTTTCAGACAGAAGAACGGAAGTATATTTGTACCGGATATTCGGGGCATCTTTTGCGAGAGCACAGAGGGTCATATTTTATGAATATATCTTGATCGCGCTGATCTCCTCCCTGGCGGTATCGTTTACTATTATGGTTTGTGGGGAATTCTATTTCTATTTCGGCCTGAAAAAACATTTTCCGCTTTCTTTGCCGATTACCGCCGGGGCCACGGCTCTTGCAGCCGCCTTCATATTCCTGTGCTGCCAGGCCGCGGGGTATGCTAATGCAAGGAATGTAGGGACGGGGACGATCAGGGATGAGTAGCCGTCATACCCGCAGATAATAGGCATAAGGTGCTACGCTTGGGTATGCCGGGAGGTTTGGAGCCGGGGAATAAGGGAGGAGATGTTTGTATGCGGAAAACGGTGGAGATCCATCATGTGGGGAAGTCTGTAGAGAATGAAGGGCAGAAGCAGGTGATACTTAAAGATATCTGTTTTTCACTGGAGGCGGGGACGATTACGGCCATTGTGGGGAAAAGCGGATGCGGAAAAAGTACTTTATTATCTATTGTTAGCGGAATTGACGCACCTACAAGCGGTTTGGTAAAATTGCTTGGAACTGACTTTTATAAAAAAGGCACGGCGGAACAGGAACATTTCCGAAATGAAAACATAGGGATCCTTTTTCAGAATTATCATTTGATCCCGGAACTCACCTGCGAGGAGAATATCAGAATGCCATTATGCTTTTCCGACAAAGGTAAAGTAAACGAAAGGGAATTGGATCGTTGGATCAAGGGAGTGGGACTGGATAAAAAGAGGAGATTATTTCCCCGTCAGATGTCGGGAGGGGAACAGCAGAGGACGGCAATTCTGCGGGCCATCGTAAACGACCCTCAGATGTTATTTGCAGATGAACCCACCGGGGCGCTTGATTCCAAGACCGGAGACAGCATAATCAAATTTTTGGTTGGTTATGCGCATAATGCAGGTAAAACAATCCTGCTTGTGACCCATGATATGGATATAGCGGTACAGTGTGACAGGGTGATCGAGATGGCTGACGGTAGGATCGTAGGGAATTTATAGCTTCCATGATAAGGCCGAAAGCTGTTCGGTGGTAAAAGAACCCCCGCCTGAAATATCAGGCGGGGGTTCCTTATTTCATAGAATATACCGCAAATGTGCTATTTACATATAAGCCTTTTCCGGTTAGATTGCCTCATGGAAGGTACGGGAGATAACATCAGCCTGCTGTTCGGGAGTCAGCTTGATAAAGTTAACTGCATACCCGGACACACGAATCGTAAGCTGAGGGTAATTCTCAGGATGCTTCTGAGCGTCCAACAATGTATCTCTGTTCAGTACATTTACGTTGAGGTGATGTCCGCCCTTTGTAGCGTAACCATCTAATAAGTTTACAAGGTTGTTAACCTGTGCTTCACTTGCTGCCATAATAATTTCCTCCTATTCTGATATTCCTTAATGCAGGGGCAGGTCTGCGGGAGAGTATATCGAACCTCTGAACATACTATGCACCTGCATTAAGATTGTTTCATTACAAATATTTTTGTGAGCAATTTACAATTTCCGGGGACCAAATTACTGGTAGTCATCCAGTCCCTGGTGAAGAGTAGGTACACTGCAGGCCAACGGAGTCCTGGAACAGTCCGTGCAGCCCATTGTCTGAACGTTCTTTGACTGATCCGCCTGCTGGTCGTCATAGTCCACATTGATGTGTCCCACACCTTCGGTCATGCCGGAATCCAGCATCTTTACAAGGTCATCAATCATATTTTTCTCGTCCATCGTATATCCTCTCTATCCTAAATATATTAGGAATTTTATTGCCGATTCAAATCAAGTTCGAAATCACACGGTGATATTGTGTCGCCGGCAATTTATTTGTTCAGGTCAAGTTCGATATCACCGGCAAATACCTGGTCTTCTTTGCCCAGAGCCCCGGGAATGATGGTGAAGGTATTGGAGATACCGTCCTGTGCATCATTGAAAGGAAGCTTGGATACGGAAGACAGGGATGCTACCGCACCATGGGTATCGCGGCCGTGCATCGGATTAGCGCCGGGTGCAAAAGGCTCGCCCTTCTTACGTCCATCAGGAGTATTACCAGTTGCCTTACCATAGGTAACATTGGAGGTAATGGTCAGGATGGAGGTGGTAGGCACACCGTTTCTGTAGGTATGATGACGTCTGATAGCAGTCATGAACTTATGAACCACTTCCTGTGCGATCTCGTCTACGCGGTCATCATCATTGCCGTACTTAGGGAAGTCGCCAGTGGTCTTGAAGTCAACGATAATGCCGTCTTCGTCACGAACAACCTCAACCTTTGCATACTTGATTGCGGAAAGGGAGTCAGCCACGATGGAGAGACCTGCAACACCGGTTGCGAAATATCTCTTAACGTCTCTGTCATGAAGAGCCATCTCTGCTCTCTCGTAGCAGTACTTGTCATGCATATAGTGAATGATGTTCAGGGTGTTTACATAAACATCTGCCTGCCACTCCAGCATATCGATGAACTTGCTCATTACATCATCATAGTCAAGAACATCGCCTGTAACAGGACGGTACTTAGGACCAACCTGCTTCTTGGTAACTTCGTCAACACCGCCGTTCAAAGCGTACAGCAGGCACTTTGCAACGTTAGCACGAGCGCCGAAGAACTGCATTTCCTTACCGATAACCATGGAGGATACGCAGCATGCGATACCGTAGTCGTCGCCGTGGGTAGATCTCATCAGATCGTCGTTCTCATACTGGATGGAAGAGGTCTGGATGGAGGTCTTAGCACAGAACTTCTTGAAGCCTTCAGGAAGCCTTGTGGACCACAGTACAGTCAGGTTGGGTTCAGGTGATGCACCCAGATTGTACAGGGTCTGCAGGTAACGGAAGCTCATTCTGGTAACCATATGACGTCCGTCAACGCCTACGCCAGCCAGGGACTCGGTTACCCACACGGGATCGCCGGCAAAAATCTGGTTGTACTCAGGAGTACGTGCAAACTTGATCAGACGCAGCTTCATGATGAAGTGGTCGATGAATTCCTGAATCTGCTCCTCTGTGAATGTACCGTTAGCCAGGTCTCTCTCTGCAAAGATATCAAGGAATGTGGAGGTACGTCCAAGGGACATAGCGGCACCGTTCTGCTCCTTAACAGCGCACAGATATCCGAAGTATACGGCCTGGATCGCTTCCTTAACGTTGGTTGAGGGATTGGAGATATCACAACCGTAAGAAGCAGCCATTTCCTTCATCATCTTCAGTGCAACGATCTGCTCGGAAATCTCTTCGCGGAGACGGATCACGTCATCAGTCATAACACGTCCGGTGGATGCCTTCTGTGCTTCCTTGTCCTCGATCAGTCTGTCAATACCGTACAGAGCTACACGTCTGTAGTCACCGATGATACGGCCGCGGCCATATGCATCAGGAAGGCCGGTAATGATATGGGAAGAACGGCAGGCTCTCATCTCGGGATTGTAAGCATCAAAACAGCCTGCGTTATGGGTCTTTCTGTGTGTGGAGAAGAACTCGGAAATCTCGGGATCAACTTCATAACCGTTATCGGAGCAAGCCTTCTCTGCCATACGGATACCGCCGTAAGGCTGAAGAGATCTCTTGAAAGGCTTGTCAGTCTGGAAGCCTACGATCGTCTCTTTGCTCTTGTCAAGGTATCCGGGGCCGTGGGAAGTGATTGTGGAAACAACCTTGGTATCCATATCCAGAACACCACCTGCTTCTCTCTCCTTCTTCTGCAGGTCAAGTACCATTGCCCATAAATCCTTAGTGTTCTGGGTAGCGCCTGCTAAGAAAGAATCATCACCGTCATAGGGATGATAGTTTCTCTGGATGAAGTCACGGACATTGACTTCTTTGTCCCATTTGCCACGCACGAAATCTGTCTCAATTGGTTTCATTTTGAAATACCTCCTATAAAATTTGAATTAGTTTATAAAATTCATAGTTACCGCTAATCCTTAGGTTTATTATATGAAAAACAAGTGACACAGTCAAGGCGTGAACGTGTACTTTTTGCGATACATAAGCCATGCGCCGGAGAAAGGACATAGAGCCGTTGGGAGCTTGCTCACAAAAGGCTCTATGTCCTTTCTCCGGCATACGGCGCAAGCCGACAGCCTTGGAGTGCTGCGCCCCGCAGCACTCCAAGGCTGGGCATGGCTGCGGCAAGGCTGCGGCAGTGAAGCGCAGTGCCCCTGCAGCACCTCAAGGCTAGGCATGGCTGCGGCAGTAAGGCGCAGCGCCCCTGCAGCACTCCACAAAAAAGTATGTGCAGCACCACTTGAAAATATGCGCTTTATGCGTCCGGAATTTGCCGTGGAAAAGAATAACTTGTCATATTTTGGGGAATAGATTATACTTGTAGAGGAAAAATACATTTGTCCCTAATGCGTGTTTGAAAGGAGAATAGAACAATGAGCGGTATAACGAAAGAGATGACAATTGGAGAGATTCTGAGAACCAACCCTGATGTGGCTCCCGTGCTGATGGATGCAGGAATGCACTGTCTGGGGTGTCCTTCCGCCCAGGGAGAATCCCTGGAAGAGGCAGCTATGGTACATGGTATCGATATAGAAGCGTTAATGGCGGCTATTGAGGCTCTGTAAAAGTTCCGGAAAAGAATGAAATGAACGGCCGGCTGGCAAGTATGGATTGTGAAATGCCAGGGCGGCCGTTCTGCCTGCCGTTATCTTTATGCGGTTCCCAGAGACTGTACGGCGTTGTCCCGGATCAGCGTTTCATAATGCTCTGCAAGAAACGTACCGTTGTAGTGAGTGGGGTGCTGCAGCATGCCGTATTCGGACACTATGTTGCAGGACCTGTCAAAAACATCCCGGGCAGCATCGCCCTGAACAAGCAGCAATAGATATTTTCCGGAACTCTCTTCCTTGTACAGCGTGCTTGTGCCGTTATAGTGCGGCGCAATGATAGCGGCAGCTTCCATAATCCGGGGCAGGGAATCAAAGAGGAAGACTCTGGTGCAAAGAGGAGGATTGCTGTCGGAATCCGTGTCTTTCGCGGTATCCGGTGACGCGGCCCCATCCTCCTGATCTGTCTGGAGCCTGCGGAACAGGTCCAATACGTCGTCTGCCGGAGAATTCAAGTCATCATCGCTATCATTAAGCTCATCCGTCACTGACGGAGCAAAGCGGGAGAATCGTGTGTCAAGTTCTTCAGGATCATCCACTTTTGTGATGATCAATACGATACATTCTGCATTCAGCGGAATCGCCTCGATCATTAAGGGGATATCTTCTGCCTCAAAACCAAATTCAAAATTGGCTTGGCGCATCATGTCACGGAATAATGTTTTTGCCTTTTCGGTTCCATAGGCAAGTTCGCTGATCTTTAGTTCACGGCTTGCCAAATCTTCTCGGGTCAAAGTGCAGCGAATCTGATTTTCATTGACTTTTTCTATTTTCATTCGACAACCCTTCCTTTCTGTCCCTTTAGCTTATACTTTACCATGCTTTAAGTCAATAGCAGGATGAATTCTTTAAATTTTTTTTAGATTTTTTTAAACTACTGCTTGCAAAATACGACAATGCACTGTATAATCACTTTGTAAGCACCTTCGGTACTCTGTACACGGAAGGGGGCGGCAGTCTTAAATTTTCGGTTGATTTAGTTTTTCTGGAACATTTCGTTCCGGTTCATCCTTTGACTTAGAATTATATTAAGGATGTCTTACAAGTATGAGTGCGGATTTTGGTGCATCTGCTTGGTCATGGTAATTCAACTACTATTTTCACACATATAATTCATTTTAAACAAACAGGTTATTGACAAATTTTGTCATTGCTGTACTGCCGGAGATGCTTATATTAAATTAATATGAGGGAATCTGATATTTGCGACTTTTTTGGAATTCATCACGGGGACTTTTGGTCGAAAAAGTCAAAATGCAGATTGTAGGACAGTAGTCAATGCTGTCGGTTAAACGGAAAAGCTGCTGCCACAGGACAGGACTGGGTTGCCTCTCATGCTGGAATGATGTGGCAGCAGCATGAAAAACTTGACGCCACGGCAATGGGGTAGGCTTCTATATTATAGTGTATACACTTTGCGGGAGGAAGGTACAAACTGTGGACATACCGTTTACTCTTTGAATTTTCGCTTTGAATTTTTAATATTTCTGTGTGTATTTGGTAATGACGGCGGAGAAGGAATATGGTAGAATATATCTGTTGTTCACGGATGATATCATATACTGTACGTACATGTGTAAAGAGAGGTAGGATACATGAAGAAGATTGTACCGGTCATTGTAGCCCTGGTGCTGATTTTGATCATTGGAGGAGTTGGAGTTGGAGGAATGCTGTTGGAGAAGTATTCTTACAGCAAGGAAACAGAGGATTTGGAGGAATATTACGGAGTGGCAGGGGACAGGCTGGCAATTGTCCTGCAGGACGAGATTGTGCCGGAGCAGGCTATACGTAGAGGCGGAGTCTGCTACTTCGATTTGGATACAGTGCATACTTATTTTAATGAAGGGTTTTATGTGGATCTGCAGGAGCAGCTCCTTTTGTATACCACGGCTGTTGACACTTACAGAGTCGGTATAGGGTCCGGCAGCTGGCAGAACAGCACGGAAACCAAGGATTTAGGGTATACGATTTGCTTTTCGGAAGGCGATACCGTGTATGTGGCGGCAGATTATTTGAAAATGTTTACCAACTATTCTTATGAGGTTTTTAACGATCTCTGCATGCAGGTCTACACGGAGTGGGGGACGAGGGATACCGCGGAAGTCACCAGGGATACCCAGGTGAGGACATTGGGGGGGATCAAAAGTCCCATCCTGAGGCAGGTTGCCAAGGGCGAGACCGTGGAGATCCTGAAGCAGATGGAGACTTGGAGCGAGGTCAAGACTTCCGATTCCATTATCGGATATATCGAAAATAAGAGGCTGTCAGAGATTACTTCCGAAGCCGAGACGCCGGTAACGGATTACGTGCCTGATGAGTATACTTCCCTTTCTATGGAGGGGAAAGTGAGCCTGGGATGGCATTCCATAGGAGGTGTAGGCGGAAATGATACGCTGGATGCCATGGTGGCGGAAAGTAAGGGTATGAATGTCATTGCGCCCACCTGGTTCAGCTTAAATGACAACGAAGGGAATTTCCGGTCTTTCGGGACTTCCCAGTATGTGCAGCAGGCACATAATTATGGGTTAAAGGTCTGGGGCGTCTGGGATAACTTTAATTATAAAAACGAAACGGGCACGAATATAGACAGTTATGCAGTGCTCTCGTCTACCTCCAAGCGTCGGCTGTTGGTGCAAAATATGATCAATACATCGCTTTCTTTGGGATTGGACGGCATCAATATCGACTTCGAGGGACTGACGGAGGATGTGGGTGAACACTATATACAATTTCTGCGGGAGCTGTCTGTGGAATGTAGGAAAAGCAGCCTGGTACTGTCAATAGATAATTATGTGCCGTTCCATTTCAATGAATTTTACCGGTTGGATATCCAGGGTGAGATTGCAGACTATGTTATCATAATGGGATATGACGAACATTGGCATGGAAGTAAGGATCCCGGAAGCGTGGCAAGCATTGACTATGTGTCAAACGGTATCAATAAGACATTAGAGCAGGTGCCCGCCGGGAAGGTGGTAAATGCGCTTCCTTTTTATACCATTTTGTGGAAGACGGAAGGCGCGGAAGTGACGGATGAATATATTACGCTGAACAATGTGGCTGACTTCCTGCAGCGGGTAAATATTACGCCGACATGGGATGAAGAGACCTGCCAGAATTACGCGGAGTGGCAGAGTGGTTCCACCACATACCAGATTTGGGTGGAAGACCTGGAGTCCCTGAGGGTTAAACTGAATGTCATGAGCACCCAGGATATCGCAGGAGTTGCCGTCTGGCGGCTTGGATACGGGACACCCGCTGCCTGGGAGCTGATCAGGGCATATGCCGGTTCATAAGGAACAGGCAGGGTTTGCCTGTGTGGCGTTGAAGCATTTAGATCTCGTTGGGAAACCAAATAAATGAAAAGTACGGAATCGAAAAGTACAAAAATCAAGATACAGAATCAAAAAAGCAAAACGGCATATGGCAATATAGACAAAAAGCCTGTGGGAAAATGGAAACCCCACAGGCTTTTGCAAATCTTTATAAAAAGATACTATTTAATGGATTTTCTCAGGAGCAGGCTTGTGCCGAGACAGGCAACAGCCATCAGGGACAGCCATATTGCGGGAAATGTTTCCCCGGTCTTGGGCACTTTATCGTACTCATCAGAATTAGAGGAAGAGCCGGAAGCCGCAGGCTTGGGGGTAGGCTGTGAAGGAGCCTGGGTATTGGATGCTGCCGGGCCGCCGGCGATATCCCGGGTGTAATTGGAACCGTCGGTAGTTAAATCACCGTCTTCCAAGTGGAAAGTGTTTGCTGCAAAATTAGAGCCGTAAGGGGCATTTTCATTATTACAGTTCTCTGAATAAAAATATGCAACCGTTCCGCTTACCCCTATGGTAGGGTTGCCGTCAGGATTATCGTTGTAGGAATACAGGTTGGTCACATTGCTGTTAAAGTTTGCAAGGGCAGCGCCGTATACATAGGCATTGGTCACATTGCCGGTAATAGCTGCCTGTGCGTCTTTCAGCACATAACAATTGTCTATGCCGCCGGACACGTTGACCATCGCCATTTTCCCCTCTGCGTCCCTCTGTATGGTCAGGTTGCTGAGGCGGACATTGATGTTCAACATTTCGGGGGCGGCATTGCCCACAATTATGATATCCCCGTTTTTGATTTGCTCGTTCATGTAGTAGATCTGTCTGTGCTCGGCATTTTCATCCCATTCCGAACCCAGCTGGTACCACCAGTCGCTCATTTCATTTCCCTGGTCGTCATACATGAGATAATAGGTTACAGGCCCATCCGCAGAAGCGGTAAGAGTGTTGGCATTTGGCAGGAAAGCCAGCATAAGCGCTGACGTGGCCACTGCCAGAATCTTTTTAAAGATATTTAATTTTTTCATAAGAGTTCCTCCTTTTTATTATACTGAATACATGAATAAATTAATTATTCGCCAATAGGCAAATAATTATCCCCGCTTTCCACTTCTTTGGCGACTACCACGAACCGTCCGTTTTCCACATGGTATACACAAGTAGACAATGTAATAAAACGGTCCCCGAACTGAGCTGTGACACCTGTGTCATAGATGGACATTTCCATGATGTTGTTGTAGAAATCATCGAATTCTTCCTGTGTATCAGCCTGGAAAAAATTATAAAACTTAAATACATCATCCGACTTACGAAATACCTGGGACCGAAATACGGCAATGACCTCATAATTGCGCTGGCATTCTTCCGTGTATAGAACAATATCCTTATGTTCCTGATAGAAGGATTCCTGTTCATAGTCGGTGAGACGGCCGAACATGGCGCCGGATTTCATATTGTGCCCGTGGATAATGAGGTTTGTAGTCAAAGGATCCACACAGCTGTCCGTGTCCAGGATAAGGCAGCCGTTTTTATTGCTGGACTTGTCAAAATCACGGTACAGATAATACTCTTCGTCCTCAGGCGTCCACATCACGGGATAATCAATATTGGTGCCGGGAACCTGAATCCACGCGCTCATATCTTCATTGGAGAGGAAGGCATCCCTGTAAGGATTTGGCACCGCCTCCGGAGTGGGGACTGGGGTCGGCGTGAGGGTAGGAACGGGTGTCGGTGTGGGAGTGGGAATTGGCGTCGGCGCCACAGTGGGAGTGGGAACCGCGGCGGTCGGGGCCGGGGACGGGACGGATTCTGAAGCGTTGGAAGCCTGTTCCCGCAGCCGTTCAATGGTATCTTGAGAGTGTCTGTCCTGTATCTGGTTCCATAGGATCAGGAGACGGAGAACGAGGAGGCAGACAAAAGTGATAACCAATAATATGTCTGACAATTTTTTCTTGCTCTCGTTATTCATAATCAACTCTTTCCGCAAAGGTCTTCTGACAGCCAACTTTATTATAACTATATCATAGCTAAAAAGGCGGTGAAATGCAACCGCAATCTGTAAAAACATTCCCTGAATGAACGGATGTTATCCCTGCATATATTAAAAGAAAGGAATAACAGGATTGTTTTATGAAAATAATGGAAGGAATATGGAGACGGGTGGGAGAGCAGAAATTACTGGCAGTATCAGTGGGCGTATTGTTTTTGCTTTCGGCCATAGTGCTGCGGGAGAAGGGATTTTTCCCTGCGGCCGGGAATCATGCCAGGGCGGAGGATGGGAAGATATGTGTTGTGATCGATGCCGGGCATGGAGGGGTGGATCCCGGGAAAGTGGGAATCAACGGGGCAAATGAAAAGGACATCAATTTACAGATCGCAGGGTATGTGAGGCAGTATTTGGAAGCCAATGATATTGAAGTGGTCATGACCAGGGAGTCTGATGCCGGACTGAACGATGCCGATGCCTCCAATAAGAAAGTGCAGGATATGAAAAGGCGTATTGAACTTATTGATGAGACTGCTCCTGCGATTACGGTGAGCATCCACCAGAACAGCTACCCTGAAGAATATGTCCATGGAGCCCAAGTCTTTTACTATACGGGAAGCAGGGAAGGGCAGGCACTGGCACAGATCATCCAGGAAGAGCTGGTGGCCAGAGTAGACCCGGAAAACAAGCGCCAGGTAAAAGCCAATGACAGCTATTACTTATTGAAAAAAACAGGAAGTCCCATCGTCATTGTGGAGTGCGGGTTCCTGTCCAACAAGGAGGAGGCGGAAAAGCTGTGCACGGAAGCCTACCAGAAAAGGGTTGCATGGGCAATACATATGGGGATACTGCGGTATCTAAATGGACAGGAATAAGGATTGTGCGGGAAAGTATTATATGGTATAATTCTCACAGCACAAAATATCGGGGGATGTGTCACGAAAATGAATACTATGATAGTTAAAATACAGTCGGAAGGGGATTCCTTTTCCCCCCAGGAAGAGATGGCGCTCCGGCAGGCGGGTGAGATCATCAAGAACGGCGGGTTGGTGGCATTTCCCACAGAGACTGTTTACGGGCTCGGCGGAGACGGCCTGAACAGGGAGTCCTCCCGGAAAATATATGCTGCAAAAGGCAGGCCCCCGGATAATCCGCTGATCATCCATATCTGCCGCCTGGAGGATATCTATCCGATTGTAGGGGATTTCCCTGAAGCCGCTAAGAAGGCGGCGGAAGCTTTTTGGCCGGGGCCTCTCACAATGGTCCTGCCGAAATCGGGGAAAGTGCCCTTTGAGACTACCGGAGGATTGGACACGGTGGCAGTGAGGTTTCCCTCCCATCCGGTGGCGAGAAAATTGATTGGCTTTAGCGGAGGGTATGTGGCGGCGCCCAGCGCGAATCTGTCAGGGAAGCCGAGTCCTACGACGGCAAAATATGTTATTGAAGACCTGGAGGGCAGGATTGATATGATCCTGGACGGCGGTGAAGATGAGATTGGGTTAGAATCCACTATTTTAGATATGACGGTTACGCCCCCTCAGATCCTGAGGCCCGGTTTTATTACAAAAGAGATGCTGGAAGGGGTTCTGGGAGAGATTGGCACGGATATTACGATTATAAACCCGGAGAGCAGCCAGGCGCCGAAAGCGCCAGGAATGAAATATCGCCATTATGCACCCAAAGGGGAACTGACGATTGTGGAAGGCTCCCCTGAACAGGTGGTGGACTATGTGAACCGGTCAGCCGCGGAAGACCGGGCAGCCGGTGAGAAAACGGGGGTTATCGCTGCCAGCGATTTCCTTGGCGGTTATTGTGCGGATGTAGTCAAATGCGTAGGAAGCAGAGAAGAGGAAGAAGGCATTGCACGGAAACTGTATGCCATACTGCGGGAATTTGATGACGAAGGCGTGACCAGGATCTATTCGGAAGGGTTTGATAGCCAGGGGTTGGGGCAGGCCATCATGAACCGCCTTTTGAAGGCAGCGGGACACAATGTGGTCAGGCTCTAAAGCATGTTTTTATAAGCCAACCTGTTGGCTCAGGGATGGAAAGTCGCAGCAAAGCTGCAGTATGGAGGTAGAATATGATAGCGATCGGAAGTGACCATGGGGGATATGATTTAAAGCAGAGAGTGATCCGGTATCTGGAAGAAGAGGGTATTTCCTACCAGGACATGGGATGCGACGGCAAAGCGAGCTGTGATTACCCTGTCTTTGGACATGCAGTAGCGGAGGCTGTGGCGGAAGGAAAATGTGAGAAGGGAATCGTGATCTGCACCACAGGGATAGGCATCAGCATTTCGGCCAATAAGGTTCCGGGTATCCGCTGTGCGCTTTGCTCGGACACCCTGTCGGCAAAAATGACAAGGCTCCACAATGATGCCAATGTGCTTGCCATGGGGGCAGGCATCGTGGGGGAGAACCTGGCGATTTCCATAGTAGAGGCTTTCCTGGGCACGGATTTTTCCGGCGAGGAGCGCCATCAGAGAAGAATCGACCTGATTGAGAAAACAAATTGACAGACCGGCACATATCCTCAGTGTTATGGATACTCAAGAAGATGCATACAAACTTTTAAGCTACGTATTTAGGCCTGTTCCCGTAGGGGAAAGTGTATGCGGGAAAGGCATGGAAAAGAATGGACAAGCGAAAAGATTATATCAGCTGGGATGAGTACTTTATGGGGGTGGCCCAGCTCTCCGGCATGCGATCCAAGGATCCCAGTACCCAGGTGGGAGCCTGCATTGTAAGCCGGGATAATAAGATATTGTCTATGGGGTATAACGGATTCCCCTGCGGCTGCGGGGATGATGAATTCCCCTGGGACAGGGACGGAGAGGAACTGGATACGAAATATCCGTATGTGACCCATGGTGAATTGAATGCGATCTTAAATTACAGGGGCGGTTCCCTGGAAGGGACGAAGCTGTATGTGTCGTTGTTCCCCTGTAATGAATGTGCAAAAGCCATCATCCAGGCAGGTATCCGAACCGTAGTCTATGACAGCGACAAGTATGAGGGCACTTCTGCCAACCGGGCAGCCAAGCGAATGTTTGATGCGGCAGGGGTGGTATATGTGCCCTATTCTAAAACCGGCCGGCAGATTCATATAAGAGTGTAGAGAACGGGCATAAATAAAGATCAGGAAAGGACAGGAGATTGACAGGATGAAAAAGTGCAGGAAAACAGCCGTATGGCTGGTTATAATGCTTTTGGCCGGAGCAGGGATTCCCGCTGCCGACGTGCTGACTGCCTCTGCCACCTCGTCCACGCAGCAACAGATTACAGAGGAAGAAAACGAAAAGGCGGAACTGGAAGGGAAGCTGGATGAGACCCAGAACCAGCTGGAAGGCCTTAAGGGGGTGAGCAGTGACCTGAGGAAGGAACTGGGAAACCTTAACGACCAGCTGACCCAGGTGGTAAATAACCTGGAAGACTTGGAACGCCGCATTTCCGAAAAGCAGTTGGAGATTCAGGAAACCCAGGCTGCCCTGGAAGAGGCGAAGGAGACGGAGAGCTGGCAGTTTGACTGCATGGTGGCGAGGGCGCGTATCATGTATGAAATGGGGGAAGACAGCCACATCAACGCACTGCTCAGCTCGGGGAATTTCTCCGAAGTCCTTAATGCTGCGGACTATTATTCCAGGATTGCAAAGTATGACCAGGGGAAAATGGATGAATATACGGAGAACAGGGAACTTATCGAAGAGCATGAGGCCAGGCTGCAGACAGAATATGCCGAGCTGGAAAGTCTGAAGGTTCAAGTGGAGGCGGAAAAGAGTAAAGTTACCGGACTCATCAGCCAGACTTCCCAGGCCATTACCCGATATGCGGACCAGATATCCGATGCCGAGAGGCAGGCTCTTGAATATGAGCAGGAGATTAAGCAAAAAGAGAGTAATATCGAGGAACTGAAAAAGAAATATGCGGAAGAGCTTGCGCTGTCCCGTGCGGCGGCGAATGCATCCTGGAGGGATATTTCCGAAGTGACCTTCGACGAGGGGGACAGATATCTTTTGGCGAACCTGATCTACTGCGAAGCCGGGGGCGAGCCTTATGAAGGCCAGTTGGCTGTTGGCAGCGTGGTCATCAACAGAGTTCTGAGCTCCAGGTATCCGGATTCCGTGTTGGGCGTAATCCACCAGAGCGGGCAATTTTCTCCCGTGGCCAGCGGCAGGCTGGATCTGGCGCTGGGGGCCAACCGGGCCACGGCAGACTGCTACCGCGCGGCGGACGAAGCCATGTCCGGAATCACCAATGTGGGAAATTGTGTTTACTTCAGGACACCTATAGAGGGGTTGGAGGGGATCCGGATTGGCGGCCATATCTTCTATTAGCTTCATATGGCCTTATGCGCATCGGGACGCATGAAGGCATTGGTGTAAGTTATAGGCCAAGACGGTCCAAATACGATTGGAGCCGGTCAAATTTGTCACGGTAGATCAATGTGAGCAGATGATTCAGACTGCGGAGGCAGGATGTCATCTGCTCTTTTGTGATCAGGTCCCGTTCCATGGCCTCGGCCAGCTCATCCAGATCGACCACTTCCATACGGCCGTCGGGGTAGAGGATGACATCTGCCAGCAAATCGGTGACGGTCAGGGAAGCATTATCTTCCTCAAGTTTGAAATCAACGATGTCACAGTACAGGCGCAGCAGGGAGCCGTCCCGGCGGTACATTTTACTCACTTTAATGCCTTCCTGCAGAAAATAGCAGGAACTGCCATGGGAAAATTCCGTTTTGGGATTCAAAGTCTTCCATTTTGTGATAATATACTCTTCGTTCTGCGCTACAATAATATCATCCTTTAAGCAGATACACTCGGGAGGGATGATCCTTTTGCGGTAAAGTGTTTGAATGTTCATTTCGCACCTCGTTTCTGCCTGCCTCCACAGGCTTGTATGCTTTATCGTTGGCCTACCGCTTTTCCAAATGCCTGCAGCTTCCGGCGTAGCGGTATGCAGCAGGGGACTTTAAGGACAGCTTTTGCCATATGCCGCTGCCTGACAGCTGGGAAAAGGAATAAAGGGTTTGGGGGGGATCCGGTGGGGGCAGAGTTCCTTTTCCATCCAGACCATGTCGCTCCATGCCCCTTGTTTGTAACCGGAAGCATGGAAATGGGCAACCGTTTTATAGCCGAAGCTCTCATGGAAGGCAATGCTGCCGGGGTTGGGGTAAGCGATGCAGGCGCAGAGGTTACAGACATTCTGCATTGCCAGAGCTTCTTCCAGGCGACGGTAAAGTGCAGTCCCGAGTCCCTGGCGCCCCATCCCCTGCCGGATATAGATGGAGGTCTCTACAGACCAGTTATAAGCAGCCCTGGTTTTGAAGGCGGAGGCGTAAGCATAACCCAGGATGGTATCGCCTTCTTCCGCGGCCAGATAAGGATACTTTTCCAACGTATGGCAGATCCTGCCTGTAAAGTCTTCTTCGGAAGGCACCTCGTATTCGAAGGTAATGGAGGTGTTTTCCACATAAGGGGCATAGATTTGGAGAAGCTGAGGAGCATCCTCCGGAGTGGCAACTCGGATATTCATGGAATTCTCCTTTATGTATTACGTTTATGGTGTTTTGTACAAATACTACAGCTATGCAAAAAAGAAGTCAATAGCCTGTACTGTGTTTGGCAAAACTGTATACGCAGCCGGTAAAAAAAATCGGAATATGTCTTACTAAATCTGGACATTTTTTCCTAAATTAGTTATACTATTAGAGATATACTGAAACAGGGGTATCAGAATGAAACGACGCAAAGGCATTGACAATAGCGTGGCTCAGTCGCTGGCCATGGTAATGCAGTTTGGCATAAATATGCTTGTGCCGATCTGCCTCATGTCGGCATTGGGGATATGGCTGGACAACAAGTTCAATACTTCCTTTTGGATGATACTTTTGTTTATCGTCGGGGCTGTGGCAGGCGGCCAGAACGTCTACCGCATGGCGAGGCAGGTATATGGGGGAGGTAAGAAAGAGTCAGGCAGGGAGCATAGAAGTTCCGGTGAAAATAGTAGAAATATTGAGAAAGAAAAATAGGACGCTTCTGGAGCTGCAGGTTGGCATTGTGTTTCTCGGTGCTGTCTGTCAGGCTGTAGGCGCTTTTATCGTGGAACGACAGGGATATTACGCGAAAAGCCTGTGGTTTGGTATTTTGATGTCACTTGCGGCAAGTGTGCATATGTACCGTACCCTGGACAGGGGGTTGGATTACGGGACGGATGCTTCTAAGATTATTTTCAGGGGGTATCTGTTCCGATATGCTTTTCTGGTGTTTGTGCTGGCGGTTGCCATGGTGACAGAGGCTATGAACCCGCTTGTCCTGTTCATGGGATATATGAGCCTGAAAGTAGCGGCATTTCTACAGCCGTTTACTCATAAACTATGCAATGGCGTTTTTCATGAGACTGACCCGGTTCCGGAGCCATTGCCGGATGAGGAAGTCTCAGGGGGGGAGAAAGCTTCCCGGGAAGCTCCCGAGGAATGATATTTGCGGAAGGGCCTTTTGCTAAGGGGAGAAGAATTTCCGTGATCCGTTCCGAGGAAGCAGTAAGTAGCTTTAAATATTATATAAAAGAGGAGGTGAAAATATGGAACATGGCATTTTGTTATCCGGCGCCGACATTGACTTTATGATTCACGGAGTTGTCAAGTACTCCTTTTTCGGCCATGAGGTGTGGATAACAACAACACATGTGTGCGTCCTGATTGTCATGCTGCTCCTGATTGGTTTCGCCATCGCAGCCAACCGGGCAATTGCCAAAGCGTCTGAAGTGCCTACGGGATTTCAGAACGTGGTGGAGCTGATAGTGGAAAAGCTGGACGGGGTTGTGGACGGGCCAATGGGCAAAGCAGCTCCAAAGTTTTATAATTACATTGGAACGATTTTTATATTTATCCTGTTCAGTAATATATCAGGCCTTTTGGGGTTAAGGCCGCCTACGGCCGATTATGGCGTGACGCTGCCGCTGGGTATTCTGACTTTTTCGTTGATCCATTTTAATAAGATAAAATATCAGAAACCCATGACGATCTGGAAGGATCTGTGTTCGCCGCTGCCGCCATGGCTGCCTATCTGGCTGCCCATCAATATTATCAGTAATATTGCGGTACCCATATCCTTGTCATTGCGTTTGTTCGCGAACGTGCTGTCGGGTACGGTCATGATGGCATTGATATACGGGTTGTTAGGCTGGATCGCGACGATATGGCCTGCGGCGCTGCATGTGTATTTTGACTTGTTCTCCGGAGCAATTCAAACTTATGTGTTCTGTATGCTGACCATGACCTATATCTCGAATGAGATAGGTGACGGCACGCGCCGTTGACACAATAGTGCACCGCACTTTTGCAAAGTATAAGAAATCTAAAAACGAGTAAATTCAGGAGGAAAGAAAATGGAATTCAATTCAAACTTTATATTAGGTTGTTCCGCAATCGGTGCAGGCCTGGCAGTTATTGCCGGTATCGGGCCTGGTGTAGGACAGGGTATTGCAGCCGGCCATGCTGCAGCGGCAGTGGGACGTAATCCCGGGGCAAAAGGCGATGTAATGTCTACCATGCTCCTGGGCCAGGCAGTTGCCGAGACCACTGGTCTGTACGGTCTGCTGGTTGCCATGCTGCTGATGTTTGTAAAACCCCTTCTGCCCTAATCTATGGAAAATACACGCTTAGATTTGTATAGGCAGAAAGGAGGCAAAGAATGATACTTTTAACAGGGGGCGAGTCCATGGAGAGACTGTTTGACCTGGACTGGCAGCTTCTGGCTGATTCCTGTCTGACCATTATTGCCATCTTTTTCCTGTTCCTGGCATTGAGCTACTTCCTGTTCAATCCTGCCAGAAAGCTCCTGAACAGCCGTAAGGAAAAGATTCAGGGCGAACTGGAGACAGCCAGGAAGGACATGGAGGATGCCCGGAGCTTAAAAGCGGAATATGAAAGCAAGCTTCAGGAAATCAACAAGGAAGCGGAAAGCATCCTGAGTGAAGCCCGCAAGAAAGCGCTGAACAATGAGAACCAGATCATTGCCAAGGCCAAAGAAGAGGCCGCAGCGATCCTTGACAGGGCGCGCACGGAAGCAGAGCTGGAGAAACAGAAGATGTCCGATGATGTAAAGAAGGAAATGATTTCCATAGCATCCCTTATGGCCGGCAAGGTAGTATCCGCATCCATTGATACCACCGTGCAGAATCAGTTGATTGATGAAACCTTGAAGGAAATGGGTGATAAAACATGGCTAAGTTAGTTTCAAAGACATACGGCGAAGCCTTGTTTGAAATCGCAATGGAATCGGGTGAGGACAAGGCCCAGGAGCTGATGGAAGAAATCCTCGGCGTACGCGCCGTGCTTCAACAGAACCCAAAATTTGACGAGTTGATGAAGCATCCCGGCATCCCGAAGCAGGAGAAGCTTCAGGTGCTGAAAGAGGTCTTTAAGGGACGTGTCAGCGAAGAACTGGAAAGCTTTTTGGAGGTGATTGTGTCCAAAGAGCGGTATCGGGACATGACGGATATTTTCGGTTACTTTGTAGACCGTGTAAAGGAGACCAGAAAAATTGGCGTGGCATATGTTACCACAGCCGTGGAATTGACGGCCGCGCAAAAATCAGCCGTCCAGTCAAAAATTATAGAAACTACCGCATATAAGTCAATGGAGATGCACTATACGGTGGATCCTTCCATCATTGGCGGAATGATCATCAGGATCAATGACAGAGTGGTAGACAGCAGTATCCGGACAAAGCTGGACGGTTTGAAAAAACAATTATTACAAATCCAGCTGGGATGACCGGTTGGAGGAAAGGTGAGACAGATCCATGAATTTAAGACCAGAAGAAATAAGTTCAGTTATCAAGGATCAGATTAAGAGATATGCGTCCAGCCTGGATGTATCCGATGTGGGTACGGTTATCCAGGTAGCGGACGGTATCGCTCGTGTACATGGACTGGAAAATGCCATGCAGGGTGAACTGCTGGAATTCCCCGGCGAAGTATACGGCATGGTGCTCAACCTGGAGGAAGATAACGTTGGCGTAGTGCTGCTGGGCAGCGCTAAAAATATTAATGAGGGCGATACCGTTAAAACTACCGGGCGAGTTGTGGAGGTTCCCGTAGGTGACGCTATGCTGGGGCGTGTCGTAAATGCCCTGGGGCAGCCGATTGACGGCAAGGGTCCCATCCAGACGAATTCCTTCCGTAAGATTGAGCGTGTTGCAAGCGGCGTTATTACCAGAAAGAGTGTAGACACTCCTCTGCAGACAGGTATCAAGGCAATCGATGCCATGGTTCCTATCGGAAGAGGCCAGCGTGAGTTGATTATCGGCGACCGCCAGACAGGTAAGACAGCCATTGCCATCGATACGATCATTAATCAAAAGGGCCAGGGCGTAAAATGTATTTACGTTGCCATCGGCCAGAAGGCTTCTACTATCGCAAATATTGTTAAGACATTGGAGGAGCACGGTGCCATGGCGTATACTACGGTTGTAGTATCCACCGCCAGCGACCTGGCCCCTCTGCAGTATATTGCCCCTTACTCAGGATGTGCTATCGGTGAGGAATGGATGGAGAACGGGCAGGATGTTTTGGTAATATATGATGACTTGAGCAAACATGCTACCGCTTACCGTACACTTTCCTTGCTGCTTCGTCGTCCCCCCGGGCGTGAGGCGTACCCTGGAGACGTATTCTATCTGCATTCCAGATTGCTGGAGCGTGCGGCGAGAATGAGCGATGAGTACGGCGGAGGTTCCCTGACTGCGCTTCCTATCATTGAGACGCAGGCAGGCGACGTATCCGCATACATTCCTACGAATGTTATCTCCATTACCGACGGACAGATTTATCTGGAGACCGAGATGTTTAATTCCGGCTTCCGTCCCGCAGTCAATGCCGGACTTTCCGTGTCTCGTGTGGGCGGCGCTGCGCAGATCAAAGCGATGAAGAAGATTGCGGCGCCTATCCGTACGGAGTTGGCGCAGTACAGGGAGCTTGCTGCATTTACCCAGTTCGGTTCCGAGCTGGATGCGGATACGAAGGAAAAGCTGGCACAGGGCGAGCGTATCAAGGAAGTGCTGAAGCAGCCTCAGTATAAACCCATGCCTGTACAGTATCAGGTAATCATCATCTATGCAGTGACCAACAGGTATCTGTTGGATGTGCCTGTGGGTGAGATCACGAAGTTCGAGAAGGAATTTTTTAATTTCCTGGATACGAAGTATGCTGAGATCCCTAACAGTATTGCTGCAGAGAAAGTGATCTCCGATAAGACGGATGAGCTTTTGCAGAAAGCGATCAAGGAGTTTAAGGCGCAGTTTCTTAAATAGAAATGAGGACAAATTATGGCATCAATGCGTGATATAAAGCGACGCAAGAGCAGTATCCAGGGTACACAGCAGATTACCAAGGCTATGAAGCTGGTATCCACTGTAAAGCTGCAGCGCGCCAGAAGCAACGCAGAGCGTTCAAAATCTTATTTTAGCTGTATGTATGAGACGGTGAACAGTATTTTGAAGCGTGTGGGTCACATCGAGCATAAGTATCTTGTCCCCGGTGAATCACAGAAAAAGGCAGTGATCGTCATTACCTCCAACAGAGGCCTTGCAGGCGGTTACAATTCCAACGTGGTTAAACTGGTGACCAGGCATCCTGAGTGGAAAAAGGAAGACCTGGTGATTTATCCCATCGGCAGCAAGGGGCATGATGCTTTGGCGAGAAATGGATACGATATCAGGGAATGCCAAAACGATATTGTAGACGCACCTGCATATGTGGATGCGATGGCATTATCAAAGCGGCTGTTACAGTCCTTTGCAGACGGAGAGATTGGCGAGATTTATCTTGCCTATACTGCATTTAAAAATACGGTCAGCCATGTTCCTACTTTGCTCAGGCTACTTCCCATAAGCTGCGAAGCCAGTGAGCCTGAGGAGGCCCCTAAGGCGGAAGCAATCATGAATTTTGAGCCGGAGGATGTGGAAGCGCTGGATTTGATCGTGCCCAAATACATTACCAGCCTGGTTTACGGCGCCCTTGTAGAGGCAGTAGCCAGTGAGAACGGTGCGCGTATGCAGGCCATGGATAATGCTACAAGCAATGCAGAGGATATGATTAGCGATTTGTCGCTGAAATATAACAGAGCAAGACAGGGTTCTATTACTCAAGAATTAACAGAAATTATCGCAGGCGCGGAAGCGCTTGGCTAAGTGTGGGGAGCGTTTCTAATCACTCACGGCAAAGGCTGTATTGTGGGGAAACTCTGAGCCTTACACGGAAGAACGCAAGGGCAGCGTTTTTCTCGAAATAAAAAGAATCCGCCCGCGGATTCTTTCGGAGGGATGAAAAAATATGTCCACATATGTGGGCAGGAAAGAGGTAGAAATGGCAGGAGAAAACAGAGGTAAGATTACCCAGGTTGTCGGCGCGGTGCTCGATATCCGTTTCGACGAGGGTAAGCTTCCCGAGATTAACGAAGCGATTCGCATTCCTACCAAAGACGGCGGTGAGCTTACCGTTGAGGTTTCCCAGCATCTGGGGGACGACACGGTGAGATGTATTGCAATGGGAAGCACCGACGGCCTGGTGAGAGGGATGGATGCGATCGCTACAGGCGCTCCCATTTCGGTTCCGGTAGGAGAGAAAACACTGGGACGAATTTTCAATGTACTGGGACAGCCGATAGATAACAAGCCGGCTCCTGAGGGAGTCTCCTATGAGCCTATCCACAGGCCTGCCCCTCAATTTGAGGAGCAGTCTACCGAGACGGAACTTCTGGAGACAGGAATCAAGGTGGTTGACTTGCTTTGCCCTTATCAGAAGGGTGGTAAGATTGGCCTGTTCGGCGGAGCCGGAGTAGGCAAGACCGTGTTGATTCAGGAGCTGATACGTAACATCGCTACAGAGCACGGCGGGTATTCCGTATTTACCGGCGTAGGTGAGCGTACCCGTGAGGGAAACGACCTTTATCATGAAATGACAGAGTCAGGGGTTATTGACAAGACCACCATGGTTTTCGGCCAGATGAATGAACCCCCTGGGGCAAGAATGAGGGTGGGCCTGACAGGCCTTACCATGGCAGAGTACTTCCGTGACAAAGGCGGTAAGGATGTGCTGCTGTTCATTGACAATATTTTCCGTTTCACGCAGGCAGGAAGTGAAGTGTCCGCACTGTTGGGACGTATGCCTTCCGCGGTAGGCTACCAGCCTACTTTGCAGACGGAGATGGGTGCACTGCAGGAGAGGATCACTTCCACCCGCAATGGTTCCATCACATCCGTACAGGCGGTATATGTGCCTGCGGACGATTTGACCGACCCGGCGCCTGCTACCACATTTGCACATTTGGATGCTACCACGGTATTGTCCCGTTCCATCGTTGAGCTGGGAATTTATCCTGCGGTAGATCCCCTGGAGTCTACCTCCCGTATCCTGGATCCCAGGATTGTGGGTGAGGAGCATTATAAAACAGCCCGTGGTGTGCAGGAGATACTGCAGCGTTACAAGGAACTGCAGGATATTATCGCAATCCTGGGCATGGATGAACTGTCCGAGGAGGATAAGCTGGTGGTATCCCGCGCCCGTAAGGTACAGAGATTTTTATCCCAGCCTTTCTTTGTGGCAGGCCAGTTCACCGGCCTGGAGGGCAAATATGTGCCGATCAACGAGACCATCCGCGGATTTAAGGAGATTCTGGAAGGAAAACATGACGATGTTCCCGAGAGCTATTTCCTGAATGCAGGCAGCATTGATGATGTGTTAGCCAAAATGAAATAATAGGGGATTCGTGTGAAACGTAAGGTTTTATACGCAAATTTGTGCCTGCGGTTCTCATGTGCCGGGGAGGTTGTATTTTTCGGTGCAGGGGATTCGCGGGTTACAGGAAGGCATGGTTATTAGTATGGCAGAAAAAAGTTTTAACCTGCGCATTATCACTCCTGACAGAGTCTTCTATGAGGGTGAAGCGGAGATGGTAGAGTTTAATACTACCGAAGGCCAGGTTGGCGTGCTGCCGGGACATATTCCGCTTACGGTTATTATTAAGCCGGGCATTCTGCATATCTATGAAGCGGACGGTGAGAAGACGGCTGCGCTCCATGCGGGGTTTGCCGAGATACTTCCCGAAGGCATTACAATCTTGGCGGAGATAGTTGAGTGGCCTGATGAAATTGATGAGGGCCGCGCTGAAGCCGCAAGAGAGCGTGCCGAGGAGAGGCTGCGCAGCAGGACTCCCGAGACGGATGTTGCAAGGGCCGAGACGGCGCTGCAGAGGGCGATTGCCCGTATCCAGGTACTAAAGTAGGGATTTTGGCCAGGGCAAGTGAAGTTAAAATGAGGGCTGTAAGCAACAAAAGGGAAAAATATGCATATGCTGATAAAAAAGACTTTCGGAGATGCATATGGAAATGAATCCTAAGTTGCTGCAGCCCATTCCTTTTTATATGTCGTACCCGGGATATTTTGGGCCCGGAAGAGAATCGCAGATGCTGCAGGACATGGAATATCTGCAGCAGATGTATCCGGATACCGTTAAGAGATGCCAGCGCAGGGTTGCTGAGATTTTAGACAGGACGGACTACGAGGGCAGCGTGATTTATGATGAATACCCGGACAGGTTATGTCTTTTACACATGGCGGACTCCATGAAGAGGACGTTGGAGCAGGAGGGACTGGCTCCTTCTGAGGATATCGTACAGCTCCTTTTGTTAAATGAAGTTTATAAGCGCAGGCATGGCGGCCGGCGAGGGAGAATTTTTTAAGAAAAATCTGATTTTGTGCCGGGGCATTGTGGAAAACCGTTTGGTCAGCGCCCCGGCATGGAGGATTGGGATGGAAAGAATAGAAGCTGTGTTCCGGCAAATGCTGGATATTAATCTGATACAGATCACTTTGAGTAACAGCAGGGATCCGGAACGTGTGGGAAAGGTGAAGATCCGGCCAGTCTTGCTGAAGGATAAAGTGCTGTTTCAGGAGACCGTATTTTGCGGCACCCAGGTATTCCATAAAAACTATACGGACAGGGAACTTCTGCCGCGCCTAATGGACCATATGGAGAAACTGTTCAGGCAGGCGGAACTTAAGGGAAGAACGAGGGAAGCTACCGTATTGGTAAGTAAGAAAGGGACCGTTACGGTCAAGGTAAAAGAGCTGAGGGGGAAAGAATGTGAAGCCGGCACAAAAGCGGACATGCTCTCCCATAACAGGGCGAAGCAGTATATCCTCCAGGAAGGGGAGCCTGTGGACTTTCTGGTAGGACTAGGGGTACAGACCCCTGACGGCAGGATTACGAAAGCAAAGTATGATAAATTCCGCCAGATTAACCGCTACCTGGAATATATTGAAGATGTATTGGACAGGCTGCCGCCGGACAGGACCGTCAGGATCATAGACTTCGGCTGTGGGAAGTCCTATCTCACGTTTGCCATGTACTACTATCTGCACCGGCTGCAGGGACGGGACATCCTTGTCACCGGGTTGGACCTGAAAAAGGACGTAATAGAGCATTGTAATCAGCTGGCTGAAAAGCTTCATTATGACAGGCTGCACTTTGAACAGGGAGATATACAGGGGTACCGGGGGGAGGACGCGGTGGATATGGTGGTGTCGCTCCACGCTTGTGACAAGGCCACCGATTATGCTCTGGAAAAAGCTGTAAAATGGGGCGCCAGTGTTATTATGGCGGTGCCATGCTGCCAGCATGAACTGAATGGCCAGATGTATTGTGAAATATTGCAGCCGGTGTTAAAATATGGGTTGATCAGGGAGCGTATGTCGGCGCTGATCACAGATGCACTCCGGGCCGAGTTGCTGGAAACCCAGGGGTATCGGGTACAGATCCTGGAATTTGTCGATATGGAGCACACGCCTAAAAACCTGATGATCCGCGCGGTAAAAGAGAACGGAATGCGCAGGCCGGCAAAGAAAAAAACTTCAGTCGATGAGGTCACGGAATTCTTACATGTGGATCCGGCTTTAAAGAGGCTGCTCTGCCATACAGACCCCCTGCATTAACTGTCTGTACACACGCAAATCGGTTCGCCGGCGGACCATCATCGGTGTGAATTTCTCAACGGATTGCCGCTAAAATGTGGCATGGAGGCTGGAATGAAAAAAAGCATAATAAAGTTAGCTGTGTTTGCGGCTACGTTTCTGGCAGCGTTGTTCATAGTAGGAAGATTGATGAACCAAGGCCATGATAACCTGACTATGGAGATGCCGCCTGCAACTTTTCCGCTTATATCCATGGAGATGAACGGGATAAGGTATAATCAGCTCCACGGATATAAAAACGCGATGGACATATCTTTTCAGAGAGATACAGTCACAGCTTTGGGCGAGAGGCGTAATACAGACTTTCAAATAGATACGTATGGCAGAAATATTGACGGGATCACTATGGAAGTGCGCAGTGTGGATGGCAGCCGCCTGATCGAGCGCACAGAACTGACGGATTATACGAAACGGGGCAATGTAATAAGCGGTACGATCGCGCTGAAAGACCTCATAGATAAGGACACGGAGTATTCGTTGTCAATTTTGCTGGATACGGAAGGGGAAAGCATTTACTATTATACCCGCGTGGTTTGGAGTGACAGCCTGTATGTCCAGGAGAAATTGGAATATGTGTTGGATTTCCATAACAGGCTCTATGACAGGGAGGCGGCCAGGGAACTGACCAAGTATCTGGAATCAAATGCCCGGCTGGAGGATAACAGTTCTTTCCATAAAGTAAATATTCACAGCAGTTTCCGGCAGATCACATGGGGAGAGCTTCCCATAAAGGAAGTGTCAGGACCGGTGGTGCAGTTAACGGATGTGGCTAACCAGACCGCTTCTTTCCTTGTAAATTATATCGTTTCCACATCCGCCGACGGACGGTATCATACCTATTACCAGGTCCAGGAACATTATCGGATCCGGTATACGGAGGAGCGGATATACCTGCTGGATTACGAGAGGACCATGACGCAGATCCCGGATACGGACCATATGTATGGAAACGATAAGATACTACTGGGAATAACGGCTACGGATATTCCCATGGTGGAGAGTGAAGACGGGAATATAGTGATCTTTGAAGTGGCGGATCAGCTGTTCAGCTACAATATAGTTACTAATAAAATGACGGTTATCTTCAGCTTTTATGATAAGGACAATGGGGATGACCGCACTATGTATGCCCAGCATGACACGAAAATCCTCGACGTTGACGAAGGGGGCAATGTGCAGTTTGCGGTGTACGGCTATATGAACCGGGGCCGCCATGAAGGGGAAGTGGGGATCCAATTATACAGTTATGACAGTGATCTTAACACATTGGAGGAAATCGTATATATCCCTTATGACAAAACCTTTTCCGTGTTATCGGCGGAGATGGAACAGCTATTATATTTAAACCGGGAGCAGGAACTGTATTTGCAGGTCAATCAGACCATATATGGCATTAATTTGGAGAAAAAGACCTATTATCCGCTCATACATGTGAACCAGGATGAGAGCGTCCATGTATCCGGTAACCATAAAATCATGGTATGGACCGAGGCGGAGGACATTTACCAGAGCCGTGACCTGAATATCAGAAATTTAAGCAATGGAGATGAAAACACGATTGAAGTCAGGGAAGACGAAGTGGTCTATCCCCTGGGATTTATGGATGAGGATGTGATCTACGGAGTAGCAAAGCGGGAGGATATAATAGAAGAAAATTCCGGCGGATCGTTTTTCCCTATGTACAAGGTATGCATCAGCAGTTCCGACGGCCGGCTATTGAAAGAATACAGCCAGCCGGGAGTCTATGTCACAGGCTGCCAGGTGGAAGGCAATCAGCTGATCCTTGACCGCATGGAGAGGACGGAGTCGGGTGAATACGTGGAAGCTGCGCCGGACCATATTATGAATAATTCAGAACCCGTAAGCAGCCGGAATATGATTGTCACAGCCGATATTGACATTTATGAAAGGTATGTGGAAATTCAGACAAGGGCGGAGATCGACAGCAAATCATTTAAGATTCTGACACCTAAGGAGATAGTATTTGAAGGAGGCAGAGAACTGCGACTGCCGAGCACCGAAGAGGACCAGAGATATTATGTATATGGGCCGTATGGGGTAAACGGCATTTTTACTTCCCCGGCGGGAGCCGTGAACCTTGCCTATAAGATTTCCGGCGTGGTGGTAGACGAAAGCGGCGAGTGTATCTGGCTTAGGGGCAACAGGGTGACCAGAAATCAGATCATGGCCATCAAGGAAGCATCCGTCACGGAGACAAAGGATAGCCTGGCGGTATGCCTGGATACCATATTTAAATTTGAAGGCCTGGTGAGGAATTCCGAATACTTGCTGGGACAGGGGCAAACCGTCATGGAAATTCTGGAGGAAAACCTGGAGGATGCCCGGATCCTTGACCTGAAGGGTTGTAATCTGGATGCGCTGTTGTACTACACAAACAGGGATATCCCTGTGCTGGCGCTGCTGGAAAACGGCGAAGCAGTCCTGGTGACGGGATTTAATGAGTTTAATGTGGTCATTATGGAACCTTCTACAGGTACTTTATATAAGAAAGGAATGAATGATTCTACAGAGTGGTTTGCGGAAAACGGCAATTGCTTTATCACATATGTGAAAACAGAATAGTGAAAACAGGACGGGAGTGTCAGATGGGTATTTCGCATTTTTGATTTGGGTACCCGCCAAAGCGGGCAAATGGGAGTCAGATTTTGCGGAGCAGAATCAGGAAGAGCAGACCATAGCAGAAAAATGTGTCCGGGTAAATGGACAGAAGAAAGGGAAAAGAGAACAGAGACACAGGGAGGAACAAAATGAAAACGAAAAGAAGCATTCGGCTTAAGGTAATGGCAATGACATCAGTAGTTGTCTTTGGTGTAATGTTGGTGTGCACCGCTATTCTTCGGTATTCTATGAGGAACCTTACAGAATCGATCATGTTGGACGTGTTGCAGCCTACGGCCGGCCAGGCCGCTAAAGCCGTAGCATTCAATATCCGATTGATGGCAGACCGGATGTTGGGCCTGGCATCGGACAGCAGACTGTCGGATGAAGACGCAGGCCAGGAAAATATGGAGCAGGTACTGGAAGAAGCGCGTAATACATATGAATTTTATGGTATAGGCCTTTATGATCAAGAGGGTAAGGCGCTGGTCCTAAACGGTGATATTTATGACAGCTTTGCAGGGGAGGAGTGGTATGGACTTCTGAAGGAAACGGATAACCTGACCATTGCCGATCCGGTAGTTACGGAAAACTATGTCGGAATCCCTGTAGGCGTGCCCGTGAAATCAGAGGGTGAGACAACGGTTTACATGGTGGGACTTTATAAATATGATATGCTTAGTGATGTGCTGGAATCCATCCATATCGGAGAGAGTGGAATGGCCCTTATAATTAACGAAGACGGTAAAATTGTGGGGCATCCCGAGGAAGAGATTGTCCAGCAAGAGTTAAACATATATGAGCTTGATACTGCGGATTCCGCACATCAGATTTTTGACCACATGGTCACGAGGGAGACAGGATCCGGGGAGGGAATGTTTAACGGACAGGATGCATATGTGTCATACTGCCCTGTAAGGGGTACGCGCTGGTCTTTTGCAGTTCAGGTGCCAAAGGCAGATTATATGGAGGATACCAATGCAGCGGCATGGAACACAACAGTGGGTACCATTATGTCGCTTGCCGTGGCACTGGTATTCATTTGGCTGGTCATGACGGTTATTTCCGGCCAGCTGAAGAAAGTGATAGCGAGGGTCAACGGATTAGAGCAGGGTGACTTGAAATCTGTGGTGGAGGTAAGAAAATCAGGAGATGAGGTGGAATATCTTTCCCTGTCCTTAAAGACTACCATAGAGAGTATCAATGGATATCTGGATGAAATCAGGAGGGTACTGGAAAATATCTCCAGAGGAAATCTGAATGTCACAACAGACGGGGACTACCGGGGAGATTTCATGGTAGTTAAGGAATCTCTGAACCAGATTATCGTATCTCTCAACCGCATGATGAAGCAGATTAGCCAGACTGCATATCAGCTGATGCAGACTGCACAGAATATGGGAACTCAGTCGGAAGAGCTGCACCAGACAGTGACCAGCCAGACCAGGGTGATGGGCGAATTAAATGAAGAGATCGATAAGATAAAGGGAAATCTGACTGATGTGACGGATAATACCAGGGAGACCCGCCAGTGGGTTACGGAAATTTCCTGCGAGATTGCAGACGGCGACCGTAAGATGAACGAGCTCATGGAGGCTATGGAGGCAATCAACAGAAATGCAGAAGATATCAACAAAATCAGTAAATTGATTGAGGATATCGCAAAGCAGACCAATATCCTGTCACTGAATGCAGCAGTGGAGGCTGCCAGGGCAGGGGAGGCCGGAAAAGGATTCGCCATAGTTGCGGAGGAAATCAGAACTTTGGCGGAACAGAGCGAGACGGCTGCAAAGAACACAGGGGATATGATAAAGACCTCCAGTGAGATGATTGCCCATGGAGTGATATTGACCACAGAGACAGCCCAGGCGCTGGGCAAGATCAGCAAGAGCTCTGATGCTGTGACAGAGATCACGGAGCGTCTGTCTGAGACGGTGAATGTACAGGAAGCATCCCTTCATGAGATTTCTGGCAAAATAGAGGATATGGCCCAGATTACCGACAGAAACCAGCAGTGTGCTGAAAACACGGCGGATGCCAGCTTAAAACTGAGGCAGGAGTCCGATAAGCTGAAGGAAGTTCTGGAAAGATTTCAATTTCACTGATCCGGTACCGGAATAAAGGGGAAAAAGATACAATATTCAAATATAAATCTGCGTATTCGGGCCTGCTCCGGCATGGAAAAGGCCCATGCAGGAAAGGTATGGTATAAAGATGACGAAGAGAAAAATTGCAGGTCTGTTTGCCGCCATAGTCCTGGTATTTGGAGGGTGTGGTGCAGAACAGGAGCTGGCCATGATGCAGGACGGCACATATACAGCGCAAATGGCGGAGTATTCCCATGGATGGAGGGAATATGTAACGATTACTGTGAAAAACGGAGTGATTGTTACTGTGGAATATGATGCGGAGAGTCCCAGCGGATTCATCAAAAGCTGGGACAATGCATATATGAATAATATGAAGGCGGTCACAGGTACATACCCTAATGAGTATACCCGCTTTTATGCGGCACAGCTGAGGGGCCAGACAGAGGCGCCGGAGATTGATGCACTGGCGGGAGCATCCAGTTCCGGGGCGAACTTTGTACGTCTGTCCCAGGCGGTAGTGGAAAAAGCGCAGCAGGGTGATTCTACCATTGCATTGGTAAAACCGGCAGAGCATTAAAAATGCATTTGCCCTGAAAATGTTTCAGCCATGATAGGCCTCGTAATTTAACGAAGCCTATCATGGCTGTTTTTGGACCTTCGACAATGACGGTTAATTTTTATCAGGGAACAGGTACTTCCGATACCTGTTTAACATATTGAGTAAAATCATTCCCAGTATACCGCATGAAATGATTTCACCGGCTCCTACCGTGAGGAAGGAGAGCCATAAAGGTTTGATCCCATATGCATAGTATAGGATGAAAGGTACGATCAGAGTATTGGCGACAATGGGGGGGATAGGGGCAAGCCATTTGTACTTCCGCAACAGGAAGGTAAACGCAGCTCCGGCCAAAGTAGCAAATGTACCGAATATGATGTCGGGTAAAGCGCACCCGGTAAGGATATTGGACAACAGGCAGCCGAGGGTAAGCCCCGGAACAGCCGCAGGGGTGAAAAAGGGTAAAATCGTGAGCGCTTCGGAAAAGCGTACCTGGACGGCATGATTGGCCAGGCCAAAGGCATTGGCGACAAAAGTCAGCACAACATAGAGCGCAGCGATAACGCTGGCATGGACGATAAACAATACTTTCTTATTCATTTTTTTCTCCTTTAGTTTTGTTTTTGCGCGAATAACAAGGAGAATTTCCATCATAATTATATGAAGGAAAACTCCCTGAGTACCGCGACAGCTTCTGTTTTTTGGAAGCTGACGTCAGGAAGGTCTCGAACTGACGTTATGAATCTCCTGAAATTGTGGCACATGCCCATTTCAGCCTTTGATACTATATCATGGCCAAGGGGAAAATGCAAGATGTATACTGAAAATGGCCCGATATAACGCTTGCATTTCTGTGGGATGTGTGATAACCTATGTGTACACGGGTGTTTGACACTTCTTTTTAACATCATATCGCAAGAATCCTTTATTTAAGCCAATCATGGCTCTTTTTTTTGTCAAATTTTTGAAAATAATGCGTGCGCTTTTGTACGCTTTGTGGTATAATAAGATTATACTATTTAGCAGGGAGGCTTTTCTAATGTATATCTCACTTACAGGAAATTCTGATAACAAAGATGTCTATATTAAACGCTCGTACCGTAAAACCAATGGAAAAACCGCTACTCAAATTCACAGAAAACTTGGAAAACTCAATGAACTCTTAGAGCATTTTTCCGGAGATTATGATGCCATGATGGCATGGGCAAAATCAGAAGCGGAAAAAGACACCCTTGAATACAATGCCAAGACAAGCAGTGTTTCAGTTTCTTTATCAAAAAGCGCTTATATTCCTAAAAATGAAGGACGCTGTTTTCAGATTGGATATCTGTTCCTCCAGAAACTGTGCACACAGTTGAAAATCGATTCCATTTGCCGAAAGATCTCCAAACGCCACAAATACACCTATGATTTCAGCGCGATTCTTACTGGCCAGATTTTTTCAAGAATCCTGGCACCGTCCAGCAAACTGGGCAGTTACTCTTTCTGCCAGATGCTGCTTGAACCGCCTAAGTATGAACTGCACGACATCTACCGCGCACTTTCCGTCATGGCTGAAGAATCCAGCTTTATTCAGGAAGAGCTGTACTCCAATTCAAACTTCGTGCATCCGAGAAATAAGAAGGTTCTTTACTATGACTGTACGAATTATTACTTTGAAACTGAGCAGGATGATGATTTCAGAAAGTATGGGAAAAGCAAGGAAAACAGGCCAAATCCCATCGTCACAATGGGACTGTTTATGGATGCTGACGGGATCCCCCTTGCTTTTGATGTATTCCCGGGAAACCAGAACGAACAGACAACCTTAAAACCTTTGGAAACAAAGGTAATACGTGACTTTGCATGCGGCGAGTTTATCTTCTGCTCGGATGCCGGACTTGGCAGTAAGTCGAACCGAAGATTTAACAGCTTTGGAAACCGCTCTTATGTCATCACACAGTCCTTAAAGAAGATGCGTGAGGAAGACAGGCAGACTGCCTTAAATCCAAAACAGTTTCGCAGACCTGGTTCTGATAAGCCCGCCGATCTATCCGCTCTTGATGAATCCGATCCGGATATTTACGAAACGATCTTTTACAAGGAAGTGCCTGTTGTAAATGGAAACATGGATGAAACCGTTATCGTAACCTATTCTCCAAAATATAAGGCATACCAGAAAAGGATTCGTGAGCAGCAGATATCACGCGCTGTAAAAATGATGGAACAGCCGGGCAGAAGAAGACGTGGCAAAAACCAGAATGACCCAGCCCGTTTTATTAAATTTACTGCCATAACAGAAGAAGGTGAGGTTGCAGACAAAAGCATATATGACCTGGATTTGGACCGTATATCCGAAGAAGAAAAGTATGACGGATTTTATGCGGTCATAACAAATCTCGAAGGAGATGTTGGGGAAATCTTAAAAATCAACCGGCAGCGTTGGGAAATTGAAGAAAACTTCCGGATCATGAAAACAGATTTTGAAGCACGCCCTGTCTATGTCAGACGGGAGGACCGCATCAAAGCACATTTCCTCACCTGTTACATCAGCCTGCTTATATACCGCCTGCTTGAGAAAAAAATGGGAAACAAATATACCTGTAACGAGATTCT